>OODN01000023.1_pt1 | contig 148871 bp, 151 predicted proteins | sample 1671651 | NCBI WGS metagenome assembly OODN01 (sample SAMN06348178, study PRJEB24527) | human gut metagenome | biome: human gut; feature: ankylosing spondylitis patient; material: feces | host: Homo sapiens | place: China | collected 2015-10 | reverse complement strand
GGCCCTATCCATCCCCGCATTAAAATACGGGGATTTTCGGGCGTTTTTCATTAAAATCGACAAACCATAACTACTATGTTGGTTAGCTACTATCGACACGCTTTGAGCAACTATTCTGTCCATCTGGTATTGCCTGTATGTAGCAAAGCCCAAGTGAATAACTAGCGCACAAGCTAAAACAATCAGCAGTGGTTTGATATTAACGATAATCGTTTTAACGAGGTCTCTATCCTTACCCTCTGGTATATCGTGGCCAAATTTGGCAAATACCCAACCTACAAAATAACCAACAATGATCCCGAAAATAAACCATGTGGCATTATAATAATTCATTTCATACTGCTGCGTATTACGGATCGTATGAATAAACATCAAAATATACGATGCAACGCTCGCTACGCCTACGATATTCGAATTTTTACCATAATGGCGCATAGTTAACTCGGCACTAATAAAAGCCGCATAGAGCGCTAAAACGCCGGTTGTCGCTAAACTTACATCGCTAACGATCGCACTAGCAAAATTATGTGCTGGAAACCACTTAATAATGTTGGTTAAACGCCCAAAGAAACTATTAGTCGTTAAAAAACTATTAGCTAAGGCCCAGCAATATGTTCCAATTAAGGCAAACGGAAAGATCGAGACCATCGTTTGCTGTAATATTTTAATAAAAGTTAACTGCTTGTATTTGACTAGTAGATCAACTATCTTATTCTCATTCATATTTCCACCCTTTTCTTTTCCTTACAAATATACATTTTTAGGTGAAATTGAACACGAAAAAAGACGTTTAAAAATTTAAACGCCTCATAGTTCATATTATTCAGGATCTGAATCTGAGTGGTAAGTAATACTGAACCCTGCTTGGAATTCCTTGCCTGGTTCCAAGTGATTCATGCCATATTTATCTTCCAATTTGCCGTCCGCATCATTACGGTCTGCGATACCCCACCATGGTTCGATGCAGACATAATTTGCAGTCTTTGGATATTGTGACCAAATACCAACGAATGGAGCGTTTCTAGTCCAAACATTAATGTGGAACTTGCTCTTGTCAGTTCTAAGTGAAACTTTATTATCATGTCCGTGCAATTCATAAATTAAGGCATCGTTCTTAAATAGGTCGTCGCTCAATCCAATCATACTATCGGTTGAAGCCAATGAACGGTTTTCCCAATCAAGGCTAGCATCCTTAAGAGGAATTCTAACACGTGCTACTGATGGGTGCATGTCGAAGTAGTAGTCTTCCTTCTTTTCACCGTTCTTAGTTGGTAAATTGAAGCCTGGGTGGCCACCAACACCGAAAATCATTGTTTCATCGGATTTGTTAACAACACTGAAGTTTTCTTCAAGCAAGTTATTCATCAAGTTGTAGTTAACTCTGAATTCAAACTTGAATGGGTAAATCTTGCGTGTTTCTTCGTTGTCCTTTAATAAGAAAGTAATGCTTTCTTGAGTATGATTTTCAACTTCAAAGTCACAGTTTCTAGCAAAACCGTGTTGACCCATGTGATAAGTCTTGCCTTTATATGTGTATTCATCGTTCTTTAAACGACCAACAATTGGGAAAAGAATAGGTGCATGTCTGCCCCAAATTTCAGGATCAGCTTGCCACATATATTCTTCACCAGTATGAGCACCTTTTACGCTCTGAATTTCTGCACCGTGGTCTGAGATAACCACTTTGATCATATTATTTTCAATTGTATAATTCATACTATTTATCCCTACCTATCAAATCAAATAACAAAAATCGGAATGTAATCGCTTTTACTCTATTCTAACATAATGACCCGATAAGTTAGAGCAAATTTTAGCCAAGAAAAAAAGCAGTCAACAGACTGCTTTTTAATTTCTACAAGATAAACTTAGTTAAGTCCTTATTAGTAATGATATCGCCTAACTTGTCTTCAACGTAGGCTTCAGTGATGGTAATTTCACCCATTTCCATGTCAGGACCTTCGTAAAGAACATCTTCAAGCAACTTTTCAAGAATAGTTGAAAGACGTCTTGCACCGATGTTATCAGTACCTTGGTTTACACTGAAGGCAATTTCAGCAATCTTGTCAACTGCTTCTTGAGTGAAGACTAACTTAATGCCATCGGCCTTCATTAAAGCAACATATTGCTTAAGCAATGAGTTTTGTGGATCCTTCAAGATCTTTACGAAATCATCCTTAGTCAAAGCGTTCAATTCAACACGGATTGGAAAACGACCTTGCAATTCAGGAATCAAATCACTTGGCTTGCTTTCAGCAAAGGCACCAGCGGCAATAAAGAGAATATGATCAGTTGAAACAGGACCATACTTAGTGTTTACAGTTGAACCTTCAACGATTGGCAAGATATCTCTTTGAACACCTTCACGGGAAACTTCACCAGAATTACGCTTGTTACCAGCAATAATCTTATCAATTTCGTCAATAAAGATAATACCGTTGTTTTGACTTCTTTCGATCGCGCTTTGGTAAATAGTATCGTAATCGACCATCTTGCGTGATTCTTCTTGAATTAAGACTTCACGTGCTTCTCTTACTGGCAAGGTACGCTTAACTTTCTTCTTTGGCATAATGTCATTAAGCATTGAACCCATGTCCATGCCCATTTGACCCATCATGTCGCTCATTGGGTTTGCCTTAGGAGCTTGTTCAACTTCAATAGTAACTTCACGATCTTCAAGAAGTCCCTTGTTCAACTTTTCAGCAACATCCATTCTTTGGTTGCGTACTTCATCAGTAACTTCTTCTTCGTCATTATTATTTTGGTTGTTGCCACCCATCAGCATTGACATCATGTCTTGCATTTGTTGCATTTGGCTTTCACGATTTTCGCGTTTAACACCAGGTGCAAGAAGACGTACCAATTGCTTATTTGCCTCTTTAGTAGCTTGTGGCTTTACGCGTTCAAATTGGTCCTTTTCTTCCATGCGAACAGCTTCACTGACCAAATCGCGGACCATTGATTCAACGTCACGACCAACGTAACCAACTTCAGTAAATTTAGTTGCTTCAACCTTAACAAAAGGTGCATCAACAATATCTGCTAAACGACGAGCAATTTCAGTTTTACCTACACCAGTAGGACCTGCCATGAGCAAGTTCTTTGGTGTGATTTCCTTTTGCATCTCTTTGTTAAGTTGCATTCTACGGTAACGGTTGTAAAGTGCAATCGCTACTGACTTCTTTGCTTCATCTTGACCAATAATATATTCATTTAAAATTCTAACTATTTCTTTTGGAGTCTTAATAGCCATTATTTTTTCTCCTAAATTTCGTCAGTAATAATTTGATCATCAGTAAATACATCAATACCTGATGCAATTTTAACTGCTTCATGAGCAATTTCATCAGCCTTCATGTCTTTAGCATGACGAGTCATCGCAATAGCAGCAGCTTGAGCAAAGTTACCACCTGAACCAATTGCTACTACATTTTCATCTGGTTCAAGCACCTCACCATTACCTGAGATAAGTAGAAGGTCTTTATCGTTAAACGCAATTAGCATTGCATTCAATTTTTGCAAAGCGGGGTCTTTACGCCAATCTTGTGCCATTTCAACAGCAGCACGACGTAAATCACCGCTGTAGCTTTCAAGCTTGCCTTCAAGCATTTCTTGCAAGCTTACAGCATCAGCAACACCACCAGCAAAACCGATAACTACGCGGTCATGGTAAATTCTGCGAATCTTTCTTGCAGTTGCCTTAGCAATTACCTTTTCACCTAAGGTAACTTGACCATCACCTGCAATAGCAGTCTTGCCGTTAAATCTTACTGAACAAATTGTTGTCATTATTAAACCTCAACTTTCTTTATTACGAGGAAAATATTTTTCATAATCTGATTTTAGATGAGCTGTAGTCACATGCGTATAAATCTGAGTTGCAGATAAACTGCTGTGTCCTAATAATTCTTGGACGCTACGCATATCAGCGCCGTTATTTAGCATTGCCGTTGCAAACGTGTGTCGCAACTCATGTGGATGTACTTTACCACTAATCCCTGCTTGATTAAAAGTTTTTTGCATTACATATTGAATTCCACGATCACTAATTGCTTTTCCTTGATTACTCAAGAAAACATGCTGTTCATCTTTATCCTTTAGTAAACGCGGACGAGCATTATTCAAATAATTAAGCAGGGAGTTTTTAGTTCGATTATCAAAAGCAACATAACGATCCTTGTTGCCTTTCCCGTGAACTAAAATTGTCTTCAAGTCTAAATCAATCTGCGGCAAAGTCAAGCCACTAACTTCACTGACCCGCATCCCCGTTGCATAAAACAGTTCAAACAAGGCCAGATTGCGCACAGTTAGCGGCTTGTCTCCTTGCAAAGAATCAAATACTTGCTTGATCTCTGGTTGGTAGAAAAATTGCGGCAGCTTTTTTTCGCCACGTCTGATGACAACTGTCTGAGTTGGATCTATTTTCACGATCCGTCTCCTAGTCAAAAAACGGTAAAACGAATGCAGACTAGACATTTGTCTTGCTTGACTGCTGCGGGCAAGCTTGCGGTCGCCCAAGTGCTGAATATAGATCTGAATATCGCGTTCAGTTACCTTTTTCCAGCCAGCAAAGCCACCGTTTTCCTGCCAAAACTTTTTTGCCTCATGCAGATCCGTAGCATAAGACGATATTGTCTTTTTACTATAGTACCGCTCAAATTGCAAGTAAGAGATAAATTGATCTAGTTCATCCATGTCATTTTTCATTAGTCTAGGACTTCCGCCTTAAATTTATCTAAACTAGCCAAGCCACGTTCACTAATCTTTTCATGACGTTCACGCTTTTTGCGAATCTTCTTGCCTTCAAGAGCTGGCAAAAGAGCAAAGCTGGCATTCATTGGTTGGAAATTCTTAGCACTTGTAGTGGTAATATAATTAGCCATTGAGCCTAATGCAGTATCCTTTGGAAAAGCAACAGTCTCTTCGCCTAATGCTTCCCTTGCTGCATTAATACCGGCAACTAAACCACTACCGGCACTTTCTACATAACCTTCGACACCAGTCATTTGACCAGCAAAGAACAAGCCTGGTCTATTTTGAGCTTCATAGCTAGCTGTTAAAACATCTGGAGAAGCCATGTAGGTGTTTCTGTGCATCTTGCCATAGCGAACGAAACGAGCATTTTCAAGACCTGGAATCATTGAGAAGACACGCTTTTGTTCGCCAAACTTCAAGTGAGTTTGAAAACCAACAATGTTGTACATTGAAGCAGCGGCATTATCTTGACGCAATTGAACTACAGCATATGGAGTTTCACCAGTATGAGGATCTTCCAAGCCTACTGGCTTTAATGGACCAAACAACATTGTTTTGGCACCACGAGCAGCCATCACTTCAATTGGCATGCATCCCTCAAACACGTCATTTTTCTCAAAACCGTGAAGTTGAGCAGTTTCCGCATTAATCAATTCATGAGCGAACTTTTCATATTGTTCCTTAGTCATTGGACAGTTCAAGTAAGCAGCTTCACCACGGTCATAACGAGACTTCTTGTAAACAATGTCCATATCGATTGAGTCCGCAGCCACAATTGGAGCTGCAGCATCAAAGAAATGAAGACTATCTGTACCAGAAAATTCTTGAATTTTTTCGGCTAAAGCATCGCTAGTCAATGGACCAGTAGCGATAACTGTAATGCCATCTTCTGGAATTTCGGTAATTTCTTCTTCATGAACAGTCACATTATCAAGACCGCGAAGCGTGTCGGTAACATACTTGCTAAAACTGTCACGGTCAACAGCCAATGCGCCACCTGCTGGAACTTGAGTCTTATCAGCAGCCTTCATGATCAATGAATCCATCTGACGCATTTCTTCTTTTAAAAGACCAACTGCATTTGACAATTGGTTGGAACGCATTGAGTTTGTACATACAAGCTCAGCGAATTCGCCAGTTTCATGTGCAGGCGTTTCCTTCTTGGGACGCATTTCATAGAGGTCAACATGGATTCCGCGCTTAGCTAATTGCCAAGTAGCTTCACTTCCGGCTAATCCCGCTCCAATTACGGTAACATTTTTTGGCATCAAATCACCTTTATTTCTTTATTTTTAAATTTTACTTATCAGTTTCATCTTCTTGGGGATCTTCACGGTAGTCGCCGTTTGGACAAAGAATTACTGGGCCCTTCTTTGAGCGCTTTTCAACCAAGAAATGACCATCATTTGGACAGTTTCTGCCAATTGGCTTATCCCAAGAAACAAAATCACAGTCCGGGTAACGAGAACAACCATAGAATTTACGGTTTCTTCTCGACTTCTTTTCAACCACTTGACCCTTGCCACACTTTGGACAAACAACGCCAATTTCCTTAACGATTGGCTTAGTGTTACGACAATCTGGGAAGCGTGAACAAGCATAGAACTTGCCATAACGACCCATCTTGATCACCATTGGGGCACCGCAAATATCACAGTTAAAGCCAGCTGGTTCATCCTTAATTTGAACCTTTTCGATTTCACTATCGGCTTTATCCAATTCCTTCTTAAAAGGTTGGTAATATTCATCGACAACGTTAACCCATTGCTTTTTACCATCTTCAACTTCATCAAGTTCGTCTTCAAGGTGAGCAGTATAGTCAACGTTAGCAATATCTGGAAAGAATTGTTCAATCAAAGTATCAACAATTTCACCTAATTCTGTTGGAACGATTGAACGACCTTCAAGCTTGACATAGTAACGGCGTTGAATGGTATCAATGGTTGGAGCATAAGTTGATGGACGACCTACACCGTTTTCTTCCAAAGCATGAACCAAACTTGCTTCGGTATAACGTGCTGGTGGTTGAGTAAAGTGTTGCTTGTTGTCGGACTTAGTCATTTGGACCTTGTCGCCTTCTTCTAAGTCAGGCAAGTCAACGTTCTTTTCTTGTTGGTTATCGTAAACTTGGGTAAAACCAGCAAATTTCATCTTAGAACCAGTAGTTCTAAACATGACGCCATTTTGCACGATATCTGCCCTTACAGTGTCGTAAACAGCTGGCTTCATTTCGCTAGCAACGAATCTTGACCAAATCAACTTATACAGGCGATATTGCTCAGTTGTAAGCACGCTCTTAAGTGATTCTGGTGTTCTGTAAACGCTAGTTGGACGAATAGCTTCGTGGGCATCTTGAGCATCTTCTTGATTCTTGAAGTGTCTTTGACTCTTAGCCGCATATTCTGCACCATATTTTTCATGCAAAAACTTAGATGCTTCTTGTTGAGCAACAGGTGAAGTACGTTTAGAGTCAGTTCTCATATAGGTAATCAAACCAACGGTTCCTTGCTTACCCAAACTAATTCCTTCATACAATTGCTGTGCAATACTCATTGTTCTACGAGTTCTGTAGCCCAAGCGCTTGTTAGCCTCTTGTTGCATAGTAGAAGTAGTAAATGGAGCTGCTGGTTGACGACGACGTTGTCTAGAAATGACTTTAGCAACTTCGAAATCTTTCTTTTTATCGATCTTTGCTAAAACTTCCTTAACAGCATCGATATTAGGCAATTCCTTCTTCTTGCCGTCAACGCCATAAAAGGCTGACTTAAAGCTATCTTTGCCCTTCTTGAAATCAGCATCAATTGACCAATATTCTTTTGGTTTGAATTCTTTGATTTCCTTTTCACGGTCGATAACAAGCTTCAAAGCAACAGATTGTACACGACCTGCACTCAAGCCTTTTTTAACTTTAGCCCAGAGAATTGGGGAAAGGGAATAACCCACGATTCTGTCCAAAACTCGACGAGCTTGTTGGGCATCAACCGTATTCATATCGATGGTACGAGGATGTTTAAAACTTTCTTTAACAGCGTCTTTGGTAACTTCGTTAAAAGTTACTCTGTTTTTGGCATTTTCATCCAAATTAAGTGCATGAGCTACGTGCCAAGCAATGGCTTCCCCTTCACGATCGGGGTCGGAAGCCAAATATACCTCTTTAGCCTTCTTAGCTTCACTCTTTAATTCTTTAATAGTGTCACCTTTACCACGAATAGAAATATATTTTGGCTTGTAATTATCGTCAAAATCGATCCCCATTTGAGATTTAGGCAAGTCACGAATGTGACCCTTTGAAGCGATTACATGATAGTTTCTGCCTAAATATTTTTCAATTGTCTTGGCCTTTGCAGGTGACTCCACAATTACCAAAGTTTTCTTATGTTTTTTAGTTTTTGGTTTACTCTTTGCTTTAGTAGGCATTAAATGCCTCCTTATTAAAATATTATTTTATAATTACAGTCCACAGATTAATTAATACTTTATGAATTGTCAAATCTTTCCGTTTTTAAATTTGAAATTTACGATTGGAGTTGCTCCTGCTTCAATCAATTGATTTGGACCAGCGGAGAGCTCACTGGTTATCGCACCCGGCACCGCATAAATATCGCGGTTTTCTTGCAAAGCAATGCTTGCTGTAATTAATGAACCCGATTTTTCTTTAGCCTCTGTCACAATTACGCTTTTGCTTAAGCCAGCTAAAATTCTATTGCGCTCAGGAAAACGATATGGACGCGGCGGCGTATCGGGCAAATATTCACTAATTACTAGACCCTTTTGCTTAATTTGATTTTGCAGCCAGGTATTTTGTCTAGGATAGGAATAATTTAAACCGTTGCCAATCACCGCAATCGTTCGACCCTGATTATTCAAAGTCGTGTGATGTGCTAAAGCATCAACGCCTTTGGCCAGACCACTGGCAATGACCATGTTCTGTTCAATTAAATTGGGTACCAGTTTTTCCATTACTTGTCTGCTGTAATTAGTTGGATAACGTGAACCTACAATCGTAACAATCTCTTTTGAAAGAAGTGAAGTATCGCCTTGAGCAAACAAAACAAGGGGCGGACGGTAAATTTGCCGCAATTTTTCGGGATATTCTTCATCAAAAAAGCCAATTACATCGCACTGACAATAAATCTGCTTTACCCAGCGATCAAGATCTTTATCTCGAAAAGCCTTTAAACACGCCTCCATCAATTGCTCGGGTAATTCCATTTCCTTGAGATCTTCTACTTCAATCGTTTTCTCACTATTCATCTGCTTAGCGACCGTCAGCAGTTTTACGTAACCAATTCCTTTTTGCAGTTTCAGTTTCAATAAAAATTCTGTCTTGTTCATAAAAGCCTCCACTGTTTATTACGCAAAAAATCGGTATTTTCTTTTTAAAGATTTAATTTTTCTCAAAAAAGTCACTGACTGGCGCAAAAGTTTTACGGTGAATGGCAGTAGGGCCGTATTTCTTCAAGGCTGCAATGTGCTCTTTGGTTCCATAGCCGGCATTATTTGGAAAACCGTATTGAGGATAAATTTTATCATAATCATCCATCAATTTGTCTCGAAACACCTTGGCTACAATTGAGGCGGCAGCAATCGAGTTGGACTTAGCATCCCCTTTAATCAACTTCACTTGAGGCAAATCAACCGGCACATCCATGGCATCAACCAGCAAAGCATCAGGTTTTACATCAAGTGCTCGAACAGCCTGAGCCATTGCCTGTCTATCTGCTTCATAAATATTGATCTGATCAATAACTTGCGGACTTTTGACACCGATCCCTACGCTTACTGCTTCTTCAAGAATCTTAGGATAAAGTGCTAAACGTCTTTCTGGCGTTAATTTCTTTGAATCATTAACATCGATTAGATCAAAATCATGATCGATAATCACGGCGGCAGTGACGACAGGACCTGCTAAAGGACCACGTCCAACTTCGTCAACGCCAGCTACCAATTGTTTTTTAGCCCAGAATTCTTTTTCATAGGCAAAACGCTGCTCAAAGGCTTGCTTTTTTTCTAGCAGCTTTGCTTGTCTTTTACGATAGCTAACTAATAATTTTTGTACGCCACTACGCGGATCGCTTTCTAATTCTGCGATTTGTTCTTCAGTGACGTCCGTTTTCAACAGCTCTTTTATCTCTTTAATGGTCATGGTCTATCAAGCGTAATCCTTCCAATGGCACCCTTACGTAAACGTTGCAGCATAAATAATGAGAAACGATCGTAATCATCACGCATTCCATATTTTTCTGTCATCGCCAGCAAAAGATCTGGATCTGCCATATTAGCAATATCGGCCTCATTTAGCTTAGAAAGCTTAACTAGGTCCTTAGCATAATATTCACGTAAGTTTTTCAAAACATATAAAGCTACGTCATCTGCATGGAAGACACTATCTTTAATCGCACCAAAAGCGGCTAATTTGTAGCCAACTTCTTGATCTGAAAACTTAGGCCATAAAATTCCTGGTGTATCTAACACTTGGATATTTGCACTAGTCTTTAGCCATCTTTGCCCTTTAGTAACACCTGGCTTGTTGCCGACTTCTGCTACGTTGCGACCTACAAGACGGTTAATTACAGTAGACTTGCCGCAGTTAGGAATTCCGGCTAAAGCAATTCTGATAGTTGGGTTCGAAGCTCCGCGTGCTTCTAGTCTCTTGGTCTTTTCTGAAGCTGCTTTTTTAACTAGAGAAATTAGCTTTTGCATATTTGTATTATGCAAAGAATCAAGAGCTAACACATATTTGTCAGGACCACTTAATTTTTTTGCCCATTCCTTGGTTAAAACTGGATCAGCTAAATCTGCTTTGTTCAAAATAATAATGTGTGGCTTATTGCCAACCAATTCTTCAATCATTGGGTTTCTCGAAGCTTCTGGAATTCTTGCATCTAGCACTTCGACTAAAACATCGATGAGGCCCATTTTATCTTCTAATTGGTTGCGGGCTTTGTTCATGTGTCCTGGATACCATTGAATTGTTGCCATAATATCTCTTCTTTCTAAATATAATTAATTTTCTTCATCTGTTAAGAAAACAATTTCGGCCATCAAAATTTCTCTATACAGAGTCAAGAAACCATGGCGATATTCTTGTTCTCTCTGAGCTATTCTGCCTAAATAATTTCGTTCTTGTCTAAAAGCATAACGGTAAACAATTGCCCTAAATTCCTTTTGATCATCTGGCAGTTCTTTTTGGCTTGCCGTATGCCTAATTTCTTTAATAAAATCTTCGACCGAAGTTTGATTCATTTGCGCTCTTAAGTCAAATTCCAACTGTTTACGAATTTTAACCGGCAAATAAATCTTATCGATTTGCTTTAATGCATATTGCACCATTTCTACTCGAACTCGGTCAACTTCTGCTCTTTGAGAATAATCTGGCTTATCTTTTTCCAGCATAAATCTAAAGGCAATGGTTGGCACGATCATACTCAAAAGAATCAGAGTAATTTCACTAATCAAAATCAAATGGAAGTCAGCCAAATTGACATTTAATTCGCTCAAAGTATAAGCCAAGGCGAAGGTTACTGCACCGTGAATTCCACCTAAGCTAAAGATCCACGCATCTTTAGAGCTAATCTTTCCTCTTAGCGTAAGAGAAAAACGACAATATAAGAATCTAATTGCCAAATTAGCCAAATAAAGAATTACACCGATAATAATCGCATCGATAGTTTGTTGATTGAAAACATCTTCACGCATTGAGCGAATAATAATTATACCAAGTAATAGGAAAACAATTCCATTCAGAATATTGATGATTACTTCTAAAAAGGCATAACTATCATAGAAAACTACCGCATTCGTCAAACGACTGCGCTCAGATTCTACATTATGTACCAAACCAGCTGCTACGACTGCGATAATGCCTGAAACATCGATTTTTTCTGCTAAAAAGTAAATGACCAATGGCGTTAAGAAATACAGCACCTCAATTGGCATTATGGCGCTACTGGCCAAATGATGTTTAGATCTTAAACTTGATTGTCGCAAGAAGATTACGAAAACGGCGATCAAAACACCAAGAACGATCCCGCCACCAGCAGAATAAATAAAGTTGCCGATTGCTTCGCCTATGCGCAATTGCTTATGGATGTACCAATCAACCGCCATATTAAGTAAAATAATACCGGAAGCGTCATTGAATAAAGATTCATCTTTTAAGTAAAATTCTATTTTCTTGGGCAATTTAAGTCCATGAACCACTGATTCGGTTGCAGTCGCATCGGTTGGCGTAGAAATCGCCGCCAAAATAAAGGATAAAGGCAGCGAGACACCAATACTTAAATAGATGCCAAAGGCGGCGGTTATCGTAGCCAAAATGATCATGACCACGGTTAAGCCTAAGATGGCTCGCCAGCTGCGCACTACATTATATAACCGCGTCCGCTGTCCCTCGAAAAACAAAAGCGGAGCAACAATCACGCCCATAAATATTTCCGAACTAAACCCTTCAATCATTTGATTGGTTTGCGGAATTAAAGCAATAGCCATCCCGATGAGCATCGCAATATAATTGACAGAGATTTTTCTAAACAAGCGCTGTTGAATCATGTTTGCGACAGCAACAGCAAACATGATAAAGCCGATAAAAACTATTACATTCATTGTTTTATTTCTAATTTAATAAAAAAGCCCAGGCGGGTTTGAGGCTTGGGCTTAATACATCATTTTGTCTTCGTACATTCTGTATGCACGATCAAAAATTGACATGCTTGGTAAATAACTAGCATTAAGTTCTAAATAATCTGACAATTTCTCATAATTTTGTTCTTGCTTTGGAAAAGTCAAATCATGTTGTGCATTATTAGCAAATTGAGCTACCTCATCTGTTGAATCAGCATCCCTTTGCGTCATCAAATAACGATAAAAACTTTCTCGATAAGCCATACATTACTCCAAATAATATAAAATTGCGTAAGCACCATTACCAGCATGAGTAGCAATAATTGGACTGGTTTCGGCAACCAAAACATTAATCTCAGGATTAATTTCTTTAATCTTAGCTGCTAATTCATGCATTGGTTCAGGCGTATCAACGTAAGAAATACCAACTTCTTTGATTCGATCCTTATTTTCAGCAATTTCATCCAAAACTCGTTTATCAAAGGCGCGACTAAACTTCTTGCCACGGCCTTTTTTAAAGACGTTCAATTCACCCTTAGGCATTTGCAATGCGATACGAATGTTTAACATTGTTGCAATTCTACCAGAAAGTGCACCAAGACGGCCGCCCTTAATTAAGTTTTGTAAATTGACAACCATCATTTCCAATTTTTGGTTATCTATAATTTTTTCAACATGAGCGACAATTTCATCCATTGTCTTGCCAGCTTGAGCATCTTTAGCAGCGGCCAAAACTTGGAAGCCTTCTGCTCTATCAGTTAATTCTGAATCGATGATCGTAACATTGTCAGATTGTTCAGCAATCTCTACAGCCTGACGAGCTGCGTCAATTGTTCCACTTAATGATTTAGCTAAAAAGATGCCAATTACTTGGCTGCCATCTGCTGTCAAATTCTTAATCGTTTCAACAAAACGGCCAATTGGTGGCTGACTAGTTTTTGGAAGGTTTTCTGCTTCGTTCATCTTTTTGACAAAATCGCTTCTAGTGATATCAACTCCATCGACATACGACTTGCCATCAATAGTGATCGTTAACGGAACTACAGTAATATCATATTTTTCAATTTCTTCTTTTGTTAGTTGGACGGATGAATCCGTCATAACCTTGATCTTTGACAACGTATTCGCCTTCAATTCTAATTTATTTACCCGTTTTATGATAAAATATGAGCAATATATAATGTATTGTATCAAAAAATTTACTAATTAATAAAGGATTGATTGGATTGTTGCAAAATGAAAATTAGCAAACTCTGGCAAGAGCCTGAACACAGGTCAGACAGATATTATCTTTTAGACAATATTTTCAGTGCCATCACTCATGGAATTGGCTTTGGCTTATCAGTGGCTGGTTTGGTCATCTTAATTGTTAAGGCGGCTCATACCGGTAGCCCTATGAGAATCGTAACTTTTACTATTTACGGTTCATGTCTGGTTCTGCTTTACCTTTTTTCAACACTATATCACAGCTTAATCTTTACCCGGGCAAAACATGTTTTCCAAATTTTTGATCATTCTTCGATCTTTTTGCTCATCGCTGGTTCCTACACCCCATATTCTCTTGTTGCAATCGGTGGTACCTGGGGCTGGACCTTATTCGGCCTGATTTGGGGACTGACTGTTTTCGGTATTATCTACTACATCTTTAACCGCGGCAAGCATGTTATATTGGACACGGTTTTATATGTAGCGATGGGCTGGCTGGTAATTCTATCAGGACCATATTTGTACAACCGTCTAAGTCCAACAGGATTTTGGCTGTTAGTTGGCGGCGGGATTGCCTACACAGTCGGTGCAATTTTGTTCAGCATGCGCAACGTCCCATTTATTCATACAATATGGCACTTATTCGTCATGCTGGGTTCAATTTTGATGTACTTTTCAGTTTTATTTTACGTTTAAAAAATGCGGTAGAAAATTCTACCGCATTTTTATTATTCACTTTTTTAATCTAAATCATCCAAATACTGTTCGATAGCTTCTTCACTATTTTCTATTTCACAAGCGACAACTTTTTTTCGAATTTGGTTAAGGGTACGGCCTAATTGAGCACCTGGACGCATCCCTCGCTTAATTAAGAAACGGCCATCTACTGCCAATTCACTTGGAGTTTTAATCGGCAAAGCCAAATAACGATCCACCAAAGCTTCAGAAGAAACAGGTTGACCCAAAATATCAGCCACATCAATGGTATTGATAATTATATCTTCCCCAGCTTCAAACAATTCGTAATCAGTTGGCACATGATCTGCAATCAAATCAAACATTTTAATAATTTGTTCAACTTTTTCAGTCATGGCATTGGAGTTCTTCCAATCGCGCATAAATTTACCAATGTTTTCATTAGGCACTTTAAGCAAGATAATAATTACTGCCCACAGGCTAGTTTCCATGGTTGGACTGAATTTTAATTGTGGGTAGACTTGCAATAAGTCCTTTTTACCAGCAAAATCGGGCACGTCTTCACTTAATTGCGTATCTAGGAATATTTGAAATGCCTGTCTTGAAAATGGTCCTAAGCCCATTTTGACAAATTCTTCGCGGATACGTTCAACTGAAATCTTCTTTAACAGTTCATGATTGTCTTTGATAGCCTGTTCAGTTTTTTCTTCTAGCTTAAATTCCAATTGACTCATGAATCTGACGGCACGCATCATTCTTAAGGCATCTTCATGGAATCTCTTTTCAGGATTGCCAACGGCACGAATGATATGATTCTTTAAATCTTCAATACCATTGAATAAATCAACGATATCACCGTGCATGTCCATTGCTAGGGCGTTAATCGTAAAATCTCTTCTCTTTAAATCTTCATCAAGGTTTTGAACAAAAGTTACGTGATCCGGTCTTCTAAAATCCTGATAACCGGATTCTGTTCTAAAAGTGGTGATTTCATAACTTTCACCGCCATATAAGACGGTTACGGTGCCATGTTTAATACCAGTATCAATTGATTTATCAAAAAGTTCCTTAACCTCTTCTGGATAAGCACTGGTAGTAATATCGACATCGTGGACATGTCTATGCAGTAAAACGTCTCTGACGGAGCCGCCGACAAAATAAGCCTCAAAGCCTGCATCTTCAAGCGTTTGCAGGACCGGCATTGCTTTAACGAATATTTCTGGTAAATTATCTATTCTAATCATTAATAAAATCTCAATTCTTATTCTTTTTAATTCTTTGTCTGTTAGAATGAAGGAAAAGATTTAAAGGAGGTAAGACAAGATGAAAAGAATCAACAAAGCAACATTCATTGATCTTTTGATGATTGCACTTGGATGCGCCATCTACGGCATCAGCCTAGATATGATTTCCGTACCCAATAAACTAGCAGACGGAGGTTTAAGTGGTATATCGTTGATATTGCGCCACTTCTGGGGCATCAACATGGGTTTGTCGACCCTGATACTAAACATTCCTCTTATTTTATTAGGTTACCGTTTCATGGGTAAACGCCTTTTAGCGTATACAATTTGGGGAACGGTGTCTCTTTCCTTTTTCCTTTGGTTTTGGCGCTCAGTTCCTATTATAAAACAATTAGATTTAGAACACGACCTCTTCCTCTCAGCAATTTCTGCTGGTGTGCTTTCCGGGATCGGATTAGGACTGGTCTTTAGATATAATGGAACTTCTGGGGGAACTGATATTATTGCCAGAATTTGTCAGATTAAATTTGGTATTTCTTCTGGTAAAATGCTGCTGTTCTGCGACGCCGTAGTTTTGTTTGCTTCTCTATCATACTTGGATATCAAGCACATGATGTACACGCTGCTTGCGTCATTTATTTTATCCCGCGCGATGGACACAGTTCAACAAGGCGCCTACAGTGCTCGTGGTCTTTTGATTATCTCAGATAAATATGAACAGATTGGCCAAATGATTGACCTCAAGCTGGAACGCGGCTTTACCTATTTCAAAGCATTGGGTGGCTACAAACAAGATGAAAAAAGAGTAATCTACGTCGTAGTTGCACCACGTGAAATTCCTGCTATTAAACAATTAATCAAGCAGGAAGATCCTAATGCCTTCGTTTCAATTCTTGAAGTGCACGAAGCTCTGGGTGAAGGATTTACTTATAAGCAAAAACGCCACCACTTCTTCATCAGAAAATAAAAAGAACCGACTGAAAAGTCGGTTTATTTTTTTACAAATTATTATATAAGTCCTGCATTTCATCGTCCTCAGGGACAAGCTTCAAGTAGCGTTCAAGCAGTTGCTTAGTAATATCGCTATTATTTTGAGCATTGAAGAACATAATCATTTGACGCAAGAAATCAGGATTTTCTTTAAAGTCAGGGTAAGCCAATAAGAATTCGCTTTGAGCTTTTTCACTATTGTCGAGTCGTTCATAAGACAAGGCCATATTCCAGTGAGCTTGAGGTTCAATATTCTCATTATCCAAATCTTTGAACAAAGCGATGTTGCTGCTATCTTGATGCATATGAAGATACAAGTTAGATAGCTGCATACGCAAATCACTGTTGTCTGGAGCAATTTTTAGACCCTTTTCAAGCAAATCTCTGGCAGTATCCATTTCATTCAAATTAGCAGCGGCTCTGGCTCCTAATGAATACAAAGTTTCATCTAGTTCGTTATAAGCTAAACCGGCTTGTGCGGTCCGCAAAACTTGTTCGTTGTCGTGCTTATGTTCATAAGCTTGCGCTAATAATGGATATGCATTGACATAATCTGGGCTCTGTTCAATTACTTCATCTAAGAACTTAATTGCCTTGTCGTCATCGCCAACCGATAACATTACCAGCCCAGCTTCGTATTTGCTATCAATATCGAAAATGCTGTCGCTACGTTTTCTAATAATTTCAGCAGCTTGCTCATAGTTGCCCATTTTAGCATTTGTGGCAAAAAGACGCTGATTTAAGTTAACTTCGCCAAATGTTTCTTGTCGTTGAACTAAATCTTTATACAAGGCTAAAGCTTGTTCGTAGTCACCGCTTAAATAGTCTAATTCTGCTAAACCGAATTTAACCGCATCTTCTTCAGGTGCAATTTTCAGTGCTTGCAATAATTTATCCTTTGCTGTCTCAATTAAGCCGCTTGTTTGGTAATAATCAGCTTGAACAAGCAGACTATCCAGATAAGCAGAAGAGTCGTGAGAGACGCTATAAAGCAGCGACAAGCCATCGTCTTCATCGCCATCATTAAGTAAAATTTCTGCTAGATATACTTTAAACAAATCTTCTTTGGGAAATTTGACAATTAAGGCACGATATACTTCTTTAGCTAAATCAGTAAACCCTAAGCCCGTCAGGTTTTCAGCTAGTGATGCTAAAATTTCAGGATCATCATTATTTAGTGCTTCTTTTAAAAGGTGCTTACTCTGTGAAAAATCATGATTTTGAATCGAATCAAGCAATTGTTCAGAATAACTCATTGTTTTGCCTCCAATCAGACTATTATTGTACTAAAAAAAGACGCCGGAACAAAACCCAACGTCTTTTATTAGATGTTTAAGTAATTGACTACTTAACAGCTTCCTTAAGAGCCTTACCTGGCTTGAATGCAGGTACTTCACTTGCTGGGATTTCGATTTCATCACCAGTTTGTGGGTTACGACCCTTACGTGCTGCACGGTGGCGTACTTCAAAAGTACCAAAACCGATCAATTGTACCTTTTCACCCTTAGCAAGGTTGTCTTGGATTGAGCCAAAGATAGCATCAACAGCAGCAGCAACTTCCTTCTTAGTCAATTTAGTCTTTGAAGCAACTTCAGAAACTAATTCAGCTTTATTTGCCATAAATAATTCACCTCCTGAATTTGAACCCGAAGTCCAAAGTTTGTTCTTTGTTTTTAAAAAACAAGGAATAATGATCACGACTAATCATTGTTTCCTAGAAACCAAAATATCACAAAACCCTTATTACAACAAGGTTTTTTAGCAAATTTGGCAACTTTTTTATTACTTTCTCTTTCTAGGAATGATTTTTATCGGTGTTCCCGTAAAATCAAAGTTTTGACGCAATTGATTTATAAGGAATCTTTCATATGAAAAGTGCATCAATTCCGGATCATTTACAAAGACCACAAAAGTTGGCGGATTAGTGCTTACTTGGGTCATGTAGTAAACGCGAAGTCTCTTTCCTTTAACCATAGGCGTAGGAACAAGCTTGCTGGCTTCCAGCAATAAGTCGTTTAAGACACTTGATTGAATACGTTGGTTTTGGTTGTCATAAACTTCTTTGACCATTGATGGAATTTGATCGAGATGTTGACCAGTCTTAGCAGAAACAAACAAAATTGGAGCGTAATCCAAGTATTGGAATTCTTCTTTGATTTCACGTTCAAATTCTTTAGCACTGGTACTGTTCTTCTTAGGCAGATCCCATTTGTTAACCACAATGATTATTCCACGGCCTGCTTCATGCGCATATCCGGCCACGTGCTTGTCTTGTTCTCTAATGCCTGTACTTGCATCAAGAACCAGCAAAACCACGTCTGAGCGTTCAATAGCGCTCATAGCACGCAAGACAGAATACTTCTCGGTCTTTTCGTAGACCTTGCCGCGTCTTCTGATTCCGGCGGTGTCGACTACCTTGAATTTTACCCCATCTTTAGTAAAAGGCGTATCAACTGCGTCTCTAGTTGTACCTTCTTCGTTAGCAACAATAACTCGATCTTCACCGAGCAACTTGTTAACAATAGAAGATTTACCAACGTTTGGTCGACCAATTACGCTGAATGAAATGACATCCTCAGCTTGGGTGTCCTTATCTTCAGGGAATTTATCTACAATGGCATCAAGCAAGTCACCAATACCGGTACCATGACTACTTGATACAGGAATTGGATCGCCTAAACCTAAACTATAGAAATCATAGATATCATTTCTTTGTTCAGGGTTATCAGCCTTGTTTACAGCCAAGATAACTGGCTTTTGGGTACGGTAAAGCAAGTGAGCAACACGTTCATCAAGATCCGTCATATGATTTACTACACTAGTTAGCATAACGATAACGTCTGCTTCTTCAATAGCAATTTCAGCTTGTGCACGGATCTCCTCTTCGATTTTACCGCCTTCCCAGGTAATACCCCCAGTATCGATTAGATCGAATTTATGGCCCATCCATTCGGCTTGAGCGTAGTTTCTATCGCGAGTTACACCAGGCTTATCTTCAACAATTGCTAAGCGCTGATTAATAATTCTGTTAAAGAGCGTTGATTTACCGACGTTTGGTCGGCCCACAATCGCTACAACTGGTAAAGCCATTTTCACCCTCCTTTACAAATTAGAAAATAAAAAAGCCGACGTCTGTCGGCTTTTTTAATAGAAATGACTACTTACGGTCCTTTAATTGGTCACCAATGATGTCACCTAATGCAAAGCCGTTGTCATTGTCACTCATGTACTTCTTGTTTACTGAGTTTTCGTTACGTGAACGACGTGGACGAGAACTGTTGTTGTCTGATGAAGAAGTGTTTGAGTCAGCAGCCTTGATTGAAAGTGAAATTCTTCTGTCACTTGGGTCAATGTTCAAAACCTTAACCTTAACAGTTTGGCCAACCTTTAAAACATCGCTTGGCTTGTCAACGTGCTTGTTTGAGATTTCTGAAACGTGTACCAAACCTTGGATACCGTCAGCAACTTCAACAAAAGCACCAAAGTTAGTCAATGACTTAACTTCACCTTCAAAAACATCGCCTTCATTTAAGTTAGCAGTAGCTTGTTCAAAAGGAGAAGGTTCAGTTTGCTTAATAGACAGGGAAATACGATGTCTGTCATTGTCAATACCAATGACCTTAACCTTAACATCTTGACCAGCCTTTAAAGCATCGCTTGGCTTGTCAACGTGCTTGTAAGAAATTTCTGAAATGTGAACTAAACCGTCAACACCACCAACATCGATGAATGCACCGAAGTTAGTCAAACGTGATACCTTACCTTCGATAACGTCGCCAACAACTAATTGTGATGCAACCTTGTCGAATGCTTCTTCACGTTCTTCTTCAACTAAGTCCTTATGTGAAAGGATCAAACGGTTCTTGTTTGGATCGATTTCAGTAATCTTAAGCTTCATAGTCTTACCAATGTATGGCTTAAGATCTGAAACGTAACGGTTTGAAATTAATGAAGCTGGTAAGAAACCACGAGTACCAACATCAACAAGTAAACCACCACGTACTGATGAAGTTACAGTACCTTCGATAGCTTTGCCTTCTTCGAAGTCCTTTTGTAACTTGTCGTATGCTTCTCTTTCCTTTAAGCGGGTAACTGAGAAGAAGAATTCACCATTTTCCTTGTCGCCACCGGCTCTTCTTAAAACTAAGGCCTTGAACTTGTCTCCAGGCTTAACTAAATCGCGTAAGTCTGCGTTACGATCTGAAGTGTATTCACGACGAGTGATAACACCTTCAACACCAGCGTTTTCAACGCCAACATCGATTTGGCCGTCTTCAACGTCTAATACTTCGACATCGACAATATCTCCGACCTCAACTCCTTGCATTTGCTTTAATGCGTCTAAAAATTGATTACTGTTTTCTGACATATGTACCTCCCAATATCACGTTCCATTTTAAATGAAAGTCAGATATTTTTCTACTATTTTGTGCTGTTTTTTAAAAAAATTTTTTAGTTTTTTTGATTTGAGCTAAAATTGCCTCTACAACCTGGTCGATCGACATATTTGTAGTGTCAATTTCAATTGCATCATCTGCCTTTTTAAGTGGCGAAATTTTACGGTGTGAATCCTTGTAATCCCTTGCTGCGATGTCTTTTTCAATTTCATCAACAGTTTGCTTTGATTCGATCCCACGTTCCTTAAGATCTAAAAGACGGCGTTCAGCACGTGATCTAGCAGAAGCTACCAAAAAGATCTTTAATTCAGCATTAGGCAATACTGTAGTTCCGATATCACGACCATCCATAATAACATTGGTCTTGCCTGCCATTTGACGTTGCAAACTAACCATCTTTTCACGAATCTTAGGTAAAGCGGAAACTTGTGATACGTTAGCTGAAATTTCTGGAGTTCTAATTTCTTTAGAAACGTCTTTTCCAGCTACGTAAACTTTTTGTTCACCATCTTCGGATCTTAATTCGATTCCATCTTCATCAATGGCTTTTAAGATTCCCGCTTCATCCCCGTAATCCAAATTATGATTACGAGCAATAACTGTACATGCACGGTACATTGCACCTGTGTCAATATATACAAATGACAACTTTTTAGCGATGATTTTAGCAACCGTGCTCTTTCCTGCTGATGCAGGACCATCAACTGCTACTTGCATTTCAACAAAAAAGAGATCTTACCGTCGACCTCTTTTATCCTTTCTGAAAGATTATTTCAACTTAAGTGTCTGGCCAATATTGACATTTGAAGTGTCTTTAAGATTATTTAACTTGGCTAATTGATCAACAGTGAGTCCATGTTTTTGCGCAATACTAGTCAAAGTATCACCGGTTTTAACTGTATAAATAGTCTTTTCCGATGAACTAGAACTAGTTTTGGCAGAATCATTGCTCTTTGAAGAAGCTGAGGAAGCTGAGGATTTTTTCTTAGCTTGAGAGCTCTTGCTCTTTGAACTTAAAGAAGTTTTCTTGACTGTTTGAACTTCAGTAGCTTTTTCAGAAGAATGATTTGAGGCTAAGCGATATACTATTGGAACAAGTGCAATTAAGATCACTGCTAGAATTACAATTGTTGCAATCCAGCGACCAGAGCCGTTAGGTCGATGATCTTTTGCGCTTCGCTTCTCAGTAGGACGCTCATAGTGCTTGTATGGACCTGTTGATTTTTTATCCATCTATAAATTCCTCCATTCACTTAACGGATTAATTCTAGCATATTTTACGAAGCTTTGAATATAAAAAAATCCATCAACTTTTGCAGCTGATGGAATATTTTTTTAGTTTAAATTAAATCTTTTACGGACAAATGGTTTAATCGTTGTAATCGTTGCTTCAAATAACAGGTAAACTGCCACACTGTTGATGACACCTTTTAACAAGTTGAATGGAACAATAATGCTAAAGATGTACGCCTTCATTGATGGCAAATGGAGCAATTGCCCCAAATATACTTTTTCCGTAAAGTGGTAAAGCGCACCATAACCATTAATTGCTGGCAAATTAGGCACTGCAGTAATTGCATAAACAGGAGTTAAAACAAAGGCATTAGCTACAGCTAAGATGCATGTCATTGCTAAAACACCAATGACTAATCCTACAACCGGCATTAAATGTCCTCTCAGCGTCTTTCTACTCTCAGGGGTTACTTTCCTACTAAAGAAATAAAATGGCAATGAAAACGACATAGATGCCAAAAACGCTGCTATTTCACCAATGACACTTGGAAGTGCAAAACCGCTAAAAATTAAACTCAAAATCATTCTGATCACAGCGATGATTATTCCTGGAACGGCTCCGAAAATAAACATCCCGATGGTAATAATGACGTCTGAAAAATCAAATTTCAAAAAGCCCACACCAGGCATAATTGGAAATTCGAATTTCATAACTACAAATGCAATACAGCCAATTAAGGCATATGCGACAACATTGGTTAAGTTACCAGATTTAGTTCTAGCTTTATCCATAACTTACTTTCCTTTCCAAGAAAAAAGGTCTATTGCTTCAGCAACAGACCCTTAAAAGTAAAGTAAGATTTTTATTGATCTGTCTTCTTCCATCTAGACTCTAACTATCGGTATCATAAAAGATTCAGCCACAAAAGTGGGTCGCGGACTCTCACCGCCGGTCGGGACTTTCACCCTGCCCTGAAGACAATAACCTGATATTCAATTTACAATTATAAGTTAATCCAAACGCATTAACTTGTCAACTTCATTTTTCGATAATTCCCGGTATTGACCGAAAGTAAGCGAATCCAAAGTTAAGAAAGCATATTTTTCTCGTGACAATTTTTCAACCAAATGGCCAACTGCCTTAAACATTCTTTTTACCTGGTGGTAATGACCTTCATGAATAGTCAATTGGACAATTTGAGTATCCTTACGCTTATCTGTTTTAAGCACTTTAACCTTGGCAGGAGCAGCCTTAAAATCATCCAGCTTAACACCATGGGTCAGAGTTTTAATCTCTTCTGGAGTCAAAATCCCTTTGATCTTGGCTACATAAACCTTTGAAACTTCGTTTCTTGGATGCATTAACAAGTTGGCTAATTTACCATCATTAGTCATTAATAAAAGACCAGAGGTATCGTAATCCAGACGACCTACGGGATATAAACGGTATGGTACGTCTTCAAAATAGTCCACTACTGTCTTTCGATCTTTGTCATCGCTAGCAGTTGAAACAACACCACGTGGCTTATAGAAAAGATAAGTGTGCAGACTTTCTCTTTCGATTGGTTCATCATCCACTGTGATATTGCTAAAAGTGTCGACCTTAGTACCTAATTTAGTAATAACTTTACCGTCGACTTTAACGCGTCCAGCAGTAATCATTTTTTCTGCTTTTCGTCTTGACGCAATGCCTGCTTCCGCAATAATTTTTTGCAGTCTTTCTGCCATTATTGTCCTTCTTTCTGAGTATCTTGATCTGTCTTCTTAGGATCAAACAAATCTATTTCTTCGTTATTCGCACTATCTTCAAAGTCTTCAATTAGTGGAAGATCAGCTAAACTTTGATAATTGAAGTATTGTAAAAAGTAATCAGTAGTCACATAAAGCTTTGGATGGCCTGGTGCTTCTTTCTTACCATTGGTTTCGATCAAACCGCGCCAAACCAAGGTCTGTAGCGCACCCGAAGAATTAACACCACGAATATCATCAATTTCTACTCTAGTTATTGGTTGACGATATGCGACAATTGCCAAAATTTCTAAAGCTGATTGGCTTAAGTTTTTCGTTAAATCTTTTTGGAAATATTTTTCAATTATTTCAGCTGTTTGAGGACTAGTAGTCAGCTTATAGGTGTGAGCTACATGAATTAACTGAATTCCAGAATCTTTGTTCGCAGCTAATCTTTGCTTAACTTTTTCTGCAATTTGCCCTAACTCTTCGCCATCTACTTCAAGAAGCGCAGTCAAATTTTGCTCTTCAATTCCGCTATCTCCAGCTGCATATAGAAGTGCTTCTAAATTTGCTTCCTTACTTGCCATTTACATCCGCTCTTTCTAAATCCAAATCACCGAATTCTCTTGCTTGCATAATATAAATTTCATGCTTTTTGCTTAATTCGAGCATCGCCAAAAACAATCCAATCACATCAGAAATAGACCGCATGCGATCAGCACAACTAAAAAAGCTGACTCTCTTTTTTTGCTCTAATCGCTCATGCAAATAATCAATCATATCGTTAATTGGCGTTTCTGCCACTTCGATTGAAGCGGTATTTGGCTTACGTATTTTTAAGCGTCGTAAAACCATACTAAAAGTCGTAGCTAATTCATCCGACGTAATTTGACCTTTAGGCAACGGCTGCACTTTAACCGATTTGGAGACACTAGCCTCTTTAGAAACCGTAATCGGCACTTCTTCGTTACGCTCTTTAAAATAGGCTGAAATCTTTTTAAACACTGAATATTGAATCAATTGCTGAATCAACTCATCACGTGGATCTTCTTCTGGTTCAACTTCATCTACAAAGTCATTTTGTGGTAATAAGTATTGTGACTTTATCCGCAATAAAGTCGAAGACATTACAAAGTATTCACCAGCAATTTGCAAATTTAGTTTTTGCATTTGCCCCAAGTATGCAAGATATTGACTCGTAATTTGGGCAATAGGAATATCATAAATATCGATTTTTTGTGACTGAATCAAGTGCAGCAATAAATCCAATGGACCTTCAAAATTAGGTAATTCTACTGTTAAATCTTTTTTATCCATCTGCTTCAACTGCCTTCAATAGGTCGGTATATTCGGGTACTGCCGTAATCCGCTTATTTGGATATTCATTCTTTAACTCGGCAAAAATATCCTTTTCATAACTAATTTCACGAAAACCTGGAGCAAGAGACAAGTAGCGAATAATAATGAACTTGTCTGTCATTTGTGTACCCAACACACCGACAACATTATTTTGCTTGTTACGGTACAAAAATAGCACGAAATCATTGTCTTCTTGATTCAAACTGATTTCTTCTTTTAGGTTTTCGATATTTTTGAAATCTGGCAAATATGAGAGCAACCCCATAGCCGTCTTTTCATAATCTTTTTTATATTGTATTAGCATAATTTTCACCTAAAGACGTGGATGAGTCTTTCGATACACTTGTAAAATATGTTTTTGCGACAAATTAGTATAGATTTGAGTGGTACTAATATCAGAGTGACCTAGAATCTCTTGCACAACTCTCAAATCTGCACCATTTTCTAATAAATGCGTCGCAAACGTATGACGCAAAGTGTGAGGCGTAACATCTTTAGTGATACCTGCCATTTGACAATATTTCTTTATCATTTGCCAAATAGCTTGCCTAGTTAATTTTCCTCCACGATTATTCAAGAAAAGATGTTCATCATTTTTCCCAGATTTAAGAATTAGTGGATCGCGAACTTGCTTTTGATACTTATCAATCCAGTGCAAAGCTACAGGACTAATTGGGATCAGTCTTTCCTTTGATCCCTTTCCTAAAACACGAATTAAGCCAAGATCTTCATGGATATCTTGTAATTCTAAATTAATCAATTCGCTAACCCGCATTCCTGTCGCATACAAAGTTTCCAAAATCGCACGATTCCGCAGACCCAATTTTTGTTCTACATCTGGTTGTTCTAACAAACGATTAACTTCTTCTCGACTCAAAGCAGTTGGCAGACATCGCTCCTTTTTGGGTAAATCAATTTCCAGCATTGGATTTAACTTTTGAATATTTTGTCTTGCTAGCCATTGATAAAATTTACGCATGCTCGAAATAAGTCGACTAATCGAACTCGTTGCCTTATTCAAATCACGCTGTCTAGCTAAAAAGGCATCAACATCACTAGCTTCTGTTGGCCATGAAGACATCCCCTCTTTTTTGATAAAAGAAAGATATTCTTCGAGGTCTTGTCGATAAGCACTAATTGTATTGGTGCTCAAGCCTCGCTCAACTTGGCTAAAGCGTAAGTAATCGTCTATTTGATCCTGCAACTCATTATTCGTCATCGACATCCTCTTCTGGATCCTTAATCAAGGTGATTGTTCCTGCGTCTTTATTTTCTTCAATTAAGCCAGCTTTAAGCAAGTGACCTACAGCACGCTTAAAGGCTGACTTTGAAATACCAAAGTAAGATTTAATCTCTTGAGCATCAGACTTGTCGTAGAAAGGTAAAGTCTTAGTTTCACGTCTACGCAAACTCATCAAAATCATTTGTGCATCGTCGTCAATTTCTTCAAATGCTCGAGGCAAAGCACTCAGGTTCAAACGACCATATTGGCTGACACCAATGACTCTTCCCTTAAATTGTTCGCCTAAACGCATTGGACGAGGCATTTGGGAAGCGTGAACAAAGCCTAAGTAATAGTCGTCAGTTAAAACAAAGGCTCCAATTTCACGACTGGCATAAACAGTACAAAAGACATTTTGATTATTCATATTATTAGGGAAGTTAGCAGCTAATTGATCAAAAATATTTTCATCAGCAAGCTTTGCCCAAATTCGATCCTTGTAGTCTGTTTCCAATCTAACCAATAAACGATCATCACGGCGTGGCCATCTTTCCTTTTCGCGTGGCAGATCGTCCATTGACAATACAACATCCTTATCAGGAAGGCCAACATCGACGAATACACCTAAACCAGGTCTTACTTCAGTGACCTTACCCCAGCCATATTGATCTGGTTGAGCAAACGGTAAAAATTGCGTCATTTCAAGATCATGATGCTTATTGTCATAAATGAAGCCTTCAATTTCATCACCAACTTTAGGAATATCATCCTGAGTGATTTCCTGCTTCTTTAGTTCATAAGTAATTCCATCGATCTGAACATAATAAGCATTCTCATTTTCATCAATAATTTTTCCTTTTTCAACAGTTCCAAGCATATTTAGCGTCTCCTACTTTACATATTCTTATATATAAGTATAAGAGAAATTTGAGCAAAATAAAATAGCCAGCTCGAAAGCTGACTATTTTTTGATTAGCTAATCTTATTTTTTATATCTTTAAATTAAAGGTTTGAGATTTCACCTTGGTAGATAGCACCACGACGAGCGTCAACAGTAATAGTTGAACCATCAGAAATCTTTGAAGTTGCGTCAGTAGCACCAACAACAACTGGGATACCTAATGATAAGCCGATAACTGCTGCGTGTGAAGTTAAACCTGAAGCTTCAACAACTAAGCCTGAAGCCTTCTTAATAGCTGGGTTGTAGTCAGGGTCAGTAGTCTTAGCAACTAAGATGTCGCCTTCCTTAACCTTGCTGTTAGCTTCTTCTGCTGAGTTTGCTACAACGGCCTTGCCGATAACTGAACCGTTACCAACACCTAAACCTTGAACAAGCTTGTTACCGATGATTTGTAACTTCATCAAGTTAGTAGTACCTGAGTCACCAACTGGAACACCGGCAACGATAATTACAAGGTCGCCATCCTTAACAAAACCTTTTTCCTTAGCTACCTTAGCAGCTACTTCAAACATGTCATCAGTTGATTTAGGCTTTTCAGTCAATACTGGTTGAACGCCCCAAACAATACCTAATGAGTGTTGAATCTTTTCGTCGAATGTCAATGCAATGATGTCTGCGTTTGGACGGTATTTAGAAATCATACGTGCAGTGTAACCTGAGTTAGTTGCAGTAATGATAGTCTTAACACCTAATTCTTGAGCAGTACGTACAACTGATTCACCAATAGCTTCGGTTACGTTTGAACCCTTGTAAGCTTCGAATCTTTGAAGTGCTAAAGTGTTACGCTTGAGCATTTGCTTTTCAGTACGTTCGTCAATTTCAGCCATAGCCTTAACAGCCTTAACTGGGTAAAGACCGTTTGCTGATTCACCTGAAAGCATAGTTGCGTCAGTACCATCAAGAACAGCGTTAGCAACGTCTGAAACTTCGGCACGAGTTGGACGTGGGTTTTCTTGCATTGAGTCAAGCATTTGGGTAGCAGTGATAACTGGCTTACCAAGTGCGTTAGCCTTACGGATTAAGCTCTTTTGTACAAATGGAACTTCCATGAATGGAATTTCAACACCCATGTCACCACGAGCAACCATCAAACCATCTGATACTTGCAAGATTTCGTCAGCGTTGTCAATACCTTCTTGTGATTCAATCTTAGGGAAGATCTTAACGTAGTCTGCACCTGCTTCTTCACAAAGCTTACGGATATCTAAGATATCTTGAGCTTTACGTGCAAATGAAGCAGTAATGAAGTTAATACCGAACTTCAAACCGAACTTGATGTCGTCAGTATCCTTTTCAGTGATACCTGGGAGGCGGATTTCAACGCCAGGAGCGTTAACACCCTTCTTTGAACCGATAACACCAGTGTTTTGAGCTTCACAAACTAATTCTCTCTTTGAGTCGTCCTTTTCCTTGATCAAAAGGTCAACCAAACCGTCATCGATTAATACGTGACCACCAACGTGAGTATCATCGTACAAACCATCATAGGTAACGTGGATCATGTCCTTGTTACCCTTCTTGGTAGCATCCATTGATACACGGATCATGTCACCGGTGTTAATAGTAAACTTGCCACCTTCTTGTTCAGTGGTTCTGATTTCAGCACCCTTAGTGTCAAGGTCGATACCAAGAAGCAAACCAGTATCCTTTTCCACTTGACGAACCATCTTCATACGAGCAAGGTGTTCTGGGTGGTCACCGTGTGAGAAGTTGAAACGGAATACGTTTGCACCAGCTTTTGCTAAAGCGGTAATAGTTTCAATATCGTTTGAAGCTGGCCCTAAAGTACTAACAATCTTAGTTTTCTTCATTATTAAAAAAATCCTCTCCAAAAATCAACTAAATTAATATTTAGTCATTTCTTCATTTACATCCATAAGCGCATAGTCGCCTTGGTGTTTACCATCAAACAAATCAAGAATGTCGTGGGTTTCAAGTTTGCTATTCTCGATGCCGACAGCTAAACCGCCCTTCCCATCAAGAAGCAACTTAACAGCATAGTTACCCATCTTAGTAGCATTTACTCTATCTGTGACAGTAGGTGAGCCACCACGTTGCATATGTGCAAGGACATTAGCACGGGCATCAAAGTCACCGTATTTAAGTAATTCATCCTTAAATTTATCGGCAGCCATGACACCTTCTGCTAAGACAATGATACCATGATCTTTGCCATCTGCAAATCCGCGTTTAAGAGTTTCTGCAATTTCCTTAATGTCATAAGGACGTTCAGGAATTACAATAGCATCTGCGCCGCTTGCAACACCAACACGCATAGCAATATCACCACATTCACGACCCATTACGTTAACAATGAATACTCTGTGGTGACTACTTGCAGTGTCACGAATCTTATCAATTGCGTCCATAGCAGTACGACAAGCAGAATCAAAGCCGATCGTGTAGTCAGTGTAAGGAATATCGTTGTCGATAGTTCCTGGCAAACCAACTGAGTTTACGCCGTGGCGAGTTAAGGCCAAAGCACCGTGGTATGATCCGTCACCGCCAATAACGATAACTGCATCGATACCGTGCTTCTTCAATTGCTCTACACCCTTTTGTTGCACTTCTTCTCGTGCAAATTCAGGGAAACGAGCACTGTACAAGAATGTACCGCCTTCATTAATCTTGTGGTCAACATTTTCCGTAGTTAGCGGAACAAAGTCACCTGCAACCAAACCAGCGAAACCGTAACGAATTCCAAAGACTTCAAGGCCATGATGAATGGCAGTCTTTGTCACAGCTCTAATTGCTGCATTCATACCAGGGGCGTCTCCACCACTAGTTAAAATACCAATCCGTTTCATGAATTCACCTCATCATGATTATTTTGTGTAATTTCTCACATCAAATAAATATTAACATTTTTTGGTTCAAAAAGCTCATAAAAATTGCGCTAACTTAAGCTTTATTTTTGCAAATCTAATTGATAGCACTTACATCTGCGATAATTGTTTTTCTTTTAACAAAATTTAGTCTTTGAAGTTTACTTTTCGCAGATTAGTTAACAAATATTGCATTTTATTTTGATCAAAACGATCGCCCTGCGTCCGCAATCCAAGCAAATAAATATCGCCTATTTTCAGAACATCGTTAAACTTTTCATAAGCAGCTGGAAAAATGATAACCTCCTGCTGACTTGAAGAATCGGCAAAACCGGCAAAAGCCATCGTCTTGTCATTCTTAGTTCTAATTCTTTTAAGACTCATTAACTTGCCTACACCGATTCCTGATTCATTGAACTGGAACTGATTCAAAGGCAGGGCGTTAAACTTTTGCGCATATTTTTGAACGGCAACCAGCGGCGTTGTTGTCGTAGCAAAGCCCAAAACTTTTTCTTCCATTTCGGCTTTTTCACCGTTAGTTGGTATTTCAGCTGGCTTCAGTGGTGCATCCCCCAAAATCTCAGATAATGAAATATTCTGCCCCGTCAATTGCACATTTGCAATAATATCCTTACAGTTAGCCAACAATTCATTTCTGTTATCCTCAATCTGATCGAATGCTCCCGCCATGATCAAGGCTTCAATGGCATCAATTTGTAAAAATTTAGAATCTATTCTACGCAAGAAATCACTAAGTGATTTATACGGCTTAGTATTAGCCGCAATTTCTTTGGCAAAGTCTACACGCAAGCCTTTAATTGCCTTTAAGCCAACTAAAATATTGTTATTTTGCAACGTGTATTCTAATTGGCTGTGGTTGATATCAGGCGTTAGAACACGGATATTTGCTTCTTGAGCCTGCATTACATATTGCTGAGCCTTAGCCGAAGTAGAAGAATTTAACATTGCAGTATAGAAAGCTGCTGGATAATGTACTTTAAGATAAGCTAGCCAAAAGGCGATCTTGGTATAAGCCACAGCGTGAGAACGGTTAAAACCATAATTGGCAAACTGCTCAATGTAATGGTAAACGCGCTCACCTACTTCTTTAGCGTGCCCGTTTTTAACTACGCCAGCAATAAATTTGCTCTTTTCCTGCTCAATGACATCTTGCTTTTTCTTCGACATAGCCCGGCGCAAAATGTCGGCCTCTCCTAGTGAAAATCCAGCCAGAATTTGTGCCGTTTGCATAACTTGTTCCTGGTAAACCAAAATTCCGTAAGTTGGCTGCAGGATCTGCTTCAAACTTGGATCAGGATAGCGTACTGGTTCTTTGCCATTCTTTCTGGCAACGAACGTATCAATATTTTGCATTGGACCTGGACGATACAAAGCATTTACCGCTACAAGATCTTCAAAATTATCTGGATGAAGCTGACGCAAAACGCGTCTGATTCCTTCAGATTCAAATTGGAAAATCGCATCAGTTTTCCCCTGTTGGAATAATTCTAATGTCTTAGCGTCATTCAAAGGGATCTTATTAGGATCTATCTTAACTCCTTGGCTACGCACTAAGTCTAAGATATTGCCCAAAACAGTTAAGTTACGCAAGCCTAAGAAGTCAATTTTCAATAGACCCAAAGATTCAACGTATTTCTTAGTTTGTTGAGTAACAGGGATGCCAAGTGGACCTGCTTGCAAGCCTGAAATTCCGGCAATCGAATCATCACTAATGACTAATCCAGCCGCGTGAATTGAATAGTGTCGCGGCAACCCCTCTAATGCCATTGCCGTTCTGAAAAGCAGCTTATTTTCTTCTGTGGCATCAACAAGCAGTCGTAATTCACGTGATTCTTCGTAGGCTTGTTTTAACGTCATTTTTCCCTTAGAAAACGGAATAGCACGGGCCCATTTATTAACTTCAACCATTGTTAGACCAAAAACGCGGCCTACATCACGCAAGGCTTGCTTAGCAGCTAAAGTACCAAAAGTAAGAATCTGTGCCGCATGATCCATGCCATATTTTTGATACATGTACTTAATAACCGTATCTCGATGAATATCAGGAATATCCAGGTCGATATCAGGCATTTCATGTCTAGCTGGGTTTAAGAAACGTTCAAACAATAAATGGTATTTCAATGGGTCTACTTCTGTGATTCTTAATGAATAAGAGACAAGCGAACCACAAGCGGAACCTCTTCCAGGGCCCGTTGTAATTTTGACGCGGTGGCAATAATTGATGACATCCCAAACAATTAAGAAATAATCATCAAAGCCCATCTGATTAATAATTCGCAATTCATAGTTGAGGCGTTTTTGATATTCTGCCGGAATTTTTTCTTGTCCAAATCTTGCTTGCAGGCCTGTCTGAGCTAAGTAATGCAGATACTCCTCAGAAGTTGGAAACTTATTTTGGTGATATTTTGGTAAAACTGGCTTTTGAAAAATTACTTCTGCATTGCATTTTTCGGCAATTTTAGCAGTGTTATTAACCGCATCATCCAAATCAAAGCGATGGTATCTTTCAAGCATCTGTTCTGCATCAACCATATAATGCGAACCGTCTTGCTTAGCTAGTGGCACCATATCCTGCATCTTTTGACCTGAGCGAATGGCCCGCAAAGTCTTTTGTAAAAATTGATCGCGCGGTCTTAGATATTCGCTGTCTTCAACGGCAACTAATGGTAAATCGAACTGCTTACTTAAAGAGCGAACATAATCGAGATAGTCCTGAGCATTTTCGGCCGCATAAACGCCAAGATAAAAGTCAGGCACAATTTTCTTTAAATCACGCAAATAGTCACTGCCCAGTTGCTGGTTAGTTTCAAAAAGATAGACTAATTCACTTCTAGTATTAGCGGGAATAATTACCAATAAATCCTCTAAGTATTTGGTCAGTTCTTTGAGGGTTAAAATCTTATCGTTTTGACTATTTTCGGTTAATAAATTAATCGCACTAGAAAGTCGCAACAAATTATGATAGCCCGCATTAGTTTTCGCAAAGACCAGCAAATCATATTTTTGCGTGCTATCAATCAAGCCATTTAAGCGAATTTGCATCCCTAAAAGTGGCTTAATCCCCTCTTTTTTAGCAATTTCATAGAAGTTAACTAAACCATACGTTACATTGATATCCGCCAAACCTACGGCACTATAGCCCTTTTCTTTGGCCGTCTTAATCAAATCCGCCACTTTGGTTGGACTATCTAGCAATGTAAATGAGCTTAGATTTTGCAGTGCAGCTATTTGCATAATAGTAACCACCTTTCGCCAAACTTGTATTAAATTTAGTATACCAAATTGCATCAATCGAGTTTGAAATTAGCTTCGGATTTTGATAAAATTCTACACGAAAGAAGGAATTAATATGGGTCGATATATCGTTACAATCGTATGGAGCGTAATCTACATGTTTATTGTAGGCTTTATTGCTGGTCCTTTAACCCAAAGTGCTTCATTTAACGTAACCGACATGAAAAACTGTGTCATTGTTGGCGTTATCTTTGGTATTCTTTTCTCAGCAATTATTGCAACCATTACTGCTCACACAAAAAAAGATAATAGTAAGTACAGCAAGTTAAAATAATTTATTAATTAAACAAAAATACACGTGAGAATCATTTATCTCACGTGTATTTTTTTGTCTTTTAATAGAACTTGTAATTCTTCTTAGTGTCTACTTGAACATCGCCATGAGTTAAGTATTCGCTAAACATTTGCACGTAATCCTTATCAAGAGTTGTTTCAATCTTATCCATGCTGTATTCCGGATAGAAGCCGCCGCCCATTGCACGGTAGTTGTTTACAGCCAAGTGATAAATCTGATCATCTTCAATTGGCTTGCCATGCAAAGTCAATTTAGTTAAGCGTTCACCTTCCGGCTTAGATAAATCGGCTTCATATTCGACAGGATAAAAGACATCAAAGTGATAAAGCATTGGCTTAGGTTTAATCCAGCGATCGATAAAAGTAATCTTGCCATCTTTATCCTTCTTCAAAAATCCTGCACTATGCTCAATAATATGACGCAGCTCTTTACCAGTTAATTTCACTCTGCATAATTGGTTAGCATATGGGTAGTTAAGTAAAATATCTCTCATCGTAACCGTCTTATCAAAGCCTTTAGCAGTCTCACTCATTACGGCAGTAGCTGAAACGTCTGCTTTGGTAAACCACAATTGCATCTGTTGAATCAAATTAATGAATGGTGCACCTTCAATTCTGCCCTTCATCGCATTTTCAATTCGAGCAGACTTGTTTAAGTGAGCAATAGGTTGATCGAGCCATTCTTGCGTTCTCTTATCCAAATCAGCTACTTTTTCTACTACTGCTGGATCTGGATCATAATCGTTGGTGTCAATCAGCTTGGTAGTCATATTAGTAATCTTCTTAGTTTGATCATCAATATCCAAAACTACTTCTGCTACTGCTTCGCCGCGGTAACCTGGTTGCACGATTGCAGTATCTTTAGTTACCACATTCAAACGACGGTGTTGGTGGCCAGTTAAAAAGACATCTACTTCTGGAATCTCGGTTAAAATCTTGTAACCCTCATTTTCACCACGATGAGGTTCCGTGGCCTTGCCTGTTACTGGGTCACTTTCAAAACCGCCGTGATACATTACAGCCAAGACATCAACTTGAGGACGCAAAATCTTAGCATAATGCTTAATCTTTTCATAGGCGGAGGCAAACTTTAAGCCGGCAACATTTTTAGCTGGTTCCCAATGTGGAATATATTGCGTGGTAATTCCTAGAATACCAATCTTAAGTCCATTCTTTTCGATGATGACATATTCCTTGCCAAAGAATGGCACGTTGGTTTCAGCATCCAAAATATTGTCATTGATGATAGGTGCCTTATTTTGATCAACATAGTAGCTTAAATAATCAAGACCAAAGTTGAAGTCATGGTTACCAAGACAGCGTGCATCATAGCCAACTGCGTTGTATGCTTCGGTAAACTTCAACAAATCGTTATAATCACCCGTTGAATGGGTGTAAGAAGCTAATGGAGAACCTTGCAGGCAATCACCAGCATCTGTTACTACAACATGATCTGCACCGTATTTTTCCTTCTCTGACTTAATTACAGAGCTTACTCGGCTTAAGCTGATGGGTGCATCATAGTCGGTTTTATTATGGTAATCAGTTGGCAATAAAAAGCCATGCGTATCACTTGAGTGCAAAAATACTAATTTCATTGTTCTAAATCCTTTTCTTAGGCATAAAAAAAGACACCATCATTACAGGTGTCTTTTAATTAGTTATTGCCGTTATCGTTGTTGTTAACAACTTGACGACCCTTGTAATAACCTTTTGGTGAAACACGGTGGCTTAAGCGGTATTCACCAGTAGTTGCATCATAGTGCATTGCTGGAACACTCAACTTAATGTGACCACGACGTGAACGTTTCTTTTGTTTAGAAGTATGTCTTGCAGGAACTGCCATTTAATTGATCTCCTTTATTGTAGTCTTAAGCTTCAGAACTGAGCGTCCTGAATTACTCACGTGATTCAATGATACTATTCAATTAAGAATAAATCAAGATCTATTCAGTTTTCTTCTTGTTTTTATTCAAAAAAGCAACCTTGTTTTGTGCTTTATGCTCTTGGCTATCGCGTCCGAAAAACCAGGCAATAATCATTCCGATGATCACCATCACTACTAACACCACAATCAAGGGCAATCTAACCTTGAAAAAGCCAAAGTTAATAGCAACTGGTGAAGTATTAAGCACCACGAAAATGACTGCAATTAGGGCAACGACTGAGCCAATAATTAAGTTTCTTTGTTTTTCCATCGCCACTACTTCCTAGAAGCAAATCTCAAGGAAAGTTCATCACCGATGACTGGGAACAAGTTGTAAAGTTTAGCTAATACTGCCAAGCTAAGTGGCAAATTAAGCTCACGCTTGTCACTGCCAAAGAAGTGAACCACTTGCCAAGCAACATCGTCTGGATCAAGCATAAACTCTTGAACGTTTTTGACGTAATTGCCAGACTTATCAGCAATGTTAAAGAAGTTAGTGTAAACAGGACCAGGGTTAACGGTCATTACCTTGACGCCAAATGGTTTAAGTTCTAGGCGCAATACATTTGAAAATTGAATGACTGCAGCCTTAGATGCGCTGTAAGCAGCTGATTTAGTAGTTGGCACCTTACCAGCGATTGAACCAAAGTTAATAATTTGACCAGTCTTTTGTTCCATCATGACACGGCCAACAAGTCTAGTGAAGTACATTAAGCCTAAGATGTTTACTTGGAACATGTTGGTTACGTCTTGCATCTTTTGTTCCATAAATTCTTCGAATTTACCAAAACCGGCACAGTTGACTAAGAAATCAATATGCTTTACTTGCTTGGTAATTTCATCAAAGGCCTTTTCAATATCATCAGGCTTACCCATATCTGTTGGGAAGACATAAGCTTCAGCACCTGATAATTCTCTAGCTTCTGCCGCAATTTCTTCCAGACGATCTTTTCTTCTGGCAATCAAAATGACAGTAGCACCACGGCCAGCACTTTCAAGAGCAATTGAACGACCAATGCCACTAGAAGCACCTGTAATAATAACAACTTTATTTCTTAGTGAATCTTTCATTATTCTGCGCCTTTCATCGGAATTTCAATACGATCAAAGTCATTTACCAAAACTGTATTTGGAAATACCTTCTTAGCTTGATTCTCTAATTTCTTAGCTTTTGCTCCCATATAACGAGCAGATATATGGTTCAAACACAACTTCTTAACATTTTCTTGTTTAGCAATTTTAGCTGCCTGAACAGAAGTTGAGTGGTAATAATTGCGAGCCATTTTGCTTTCGTCTCCAGCAAAAGTTGATTCATGAACTAAAACATCCGCATCTTTTGCTAAACGAGCAATGCTTGGCGTTGAGCGGGTATCGTAAATGATCGTGACGATGCGGCCAGGCTTTTCTGGTCCCAAGAAATCTTTTCCATTTAAGACGGTCCCATCAGCCAAGGTCACTTGCTCGCCTCGTTTTAGTTGACCAAGAATTGGCCCGTTAGGGATATTATACTTTGCTAATTTATCAATTAAAAGTTCACCTGGATGAGTAGCCTCAACTACTCTAAAACCAAAGCTTGGAATACGGTGATCTAGTCTGTCCGTATAAACGCGAAAGCCCTTGTCTTCACAAATCAATCCTGGTTCAGATAATTCAACAAACTTAATGGGATAAGAAACCTTGGTTCTTGATATTTGTAAAGACGTACGCACAAATTGCTCAATTCCAGTCGGACCATAAATCGTTAATGGTCCAACATCCCCTTGAAAAGAACGGGTTGATAACAATCCTGGCAAACCAAAAATATGATCGCCATGGTTATGTGAGATAAAAATTTTAGTGATTTTGCGTAGTCTAATATTTGTTCTTAAAATTTGATGCTGAGTAGCCTCCCCTACATCAAACAGCCAAATCCCGTTAAGTTCATCTAGTAGCTTTAACGCTACACAAGAAACATTGCGCTGCTTGGATGGCTGCCCTGCACCTGTTCCTAAAAATTGTAATTCCATGAAAATCCTATTTCTATCTTAAAATTTTGAATGTTTAACAATTGTTTTGGTAATAAACGCACTATAATATTTCGATCCTTTTATATTAGGGTGCGTGTGATCACCATAAAACCAATCTGGATGATCCTTCGAATATGAATACCAATCAATTATTATAAGATTATGATACCGTTTTGCACCTTGTCTTAGCAAATCATTCACCGGTTTTTGCCAATCTCTAGTTGGTACATGAACATTAATCCAGAAAACTTTTCTCTTAGGCCCAACTTGATGCATGATTCGATCTAAGTCATCCATCGAGAATGGTCCATTTGTGCCTAAACCAATCAATACGTTATCGGCTAAAACTCCCTGCTTTTGATAACTGTCAAGTAGGCCGAATGCAACATCTAATTGTCTAGAAACAGCCGCATCAACTAAGGCCTTAGGCATTAATTTCTTTAAGTTGTCACTTGAACCGGCCATGACAGAGTCGCCGATTGCAGTAACTTGAATTTTTTGTGCTAACTGCAAATCAAGCTGCGAAATACCATATTTAACATATGATTTATTAACTGGGTGCTTTTTAGCATCTTTTTCCGCTTGTTTAATGATTTTCGACTTATCTTCTTTTTTTGGCTTTTGCTTTTTTAACTTCTTGATCAGCTTAGCATTGTCGCTCTTTTGCTCTTTGGTATTCTTTTGAATTCTTTGAGCAAGTTGAGTCTTATTAAAATCTTCTGCCTTTGCTCTAGGTGAAACAGCAATAGCAATGCTACCTAAAATCAAAACAAATGCCGCAAAAACTGCTTGCGTCTTTTTGATGTAATCCTTAGTCTCTAAATCCAAAATTCGGGCAAAATAGGCCTTGGTTTTACTCCACGTGATCTTGCCCATTGGCTTTTCAATTAAGCGGTAAGTAATTTCACTTACTAGCAAAATCAAGATGATTTCAATCACATGGTACAGTACCGGATGATCACCAATATTAGTAAATTTATCTTCAAAAAAGATCATGATTGGGAATTGGTAAAGATAAATCCCATAGCTTCTTGAACCAATCCAATCGAAAATGACATTAGTCATAATTCTATTCCAGTGACTGCCTGGATGCGCAATTACTCCGGCAAACACGCAGACAATCAAAGTAAACAAAAGCATCCCACCACAATAAGCAAATGCCTGTTGCGGATTCATTGCCTTTGAGAAGAACATGACCAGCATCAAAATAAAGGAAACTAGTCCAATCAAATCGAGTATTCGTGTATCCTTTTTGGTCACATTAGGATTCAGCTGCTCTATTGGCCAAATAACTGCTAATGCGGCTCCTAAACCTAATGAGAAGAACCGCGTATCCGTTCCATAATAGATACGGTTAATGTCAGCTTTCATTAAATATAGAACCAGCATTTCAATTGCAGATGCTAATGAAAGTCCAATCAGAATCCCAAAAATATTCTTCTTTTTCTTTACTAGTTTTACCAGTAAGAAAATGACAATCGGCCACAAAATGTAGAATTGCCCTTCTACTGACATCGTCCATAGGTTAGTAAAAGGCGATTCATTAGCCGCAAAACGTTCAAAGTAGCTTTGACCATTATGAATTTGCCAAAAATTGTAGACATTCAGTAGGTTAGCCAGGACAATCTGATTCAGCTTAGCTAAAAGATTGCGTTGAAACAGAAAAATATACGCCGCACTGAGCCATAAAACCGAAATCAGCTGCGGATAAATCTTCTTTATTCTACTTAAATAAAAGTGTTTATTATCGTAATCTCCCGTTCTGTCATATGAATTAAGTATATGATCCGTGACGAGGTAACCTGAGAGCACGAAAAAAATTGGCACACCCAGATATCCTCCCATAAACGAATTAGAATCAAGGTGATAGAGTATTACTCCGATCACCGCTAATGCTCTAAGTCCAGAATACCCTGTAATAAACCGATTTCTTCTCATAATCTATCTCTACTCACATATTATTGTACAAATTCAAAGACAAACTTGCCGATTGCAACATCGTCTCCGTTAACTGCACCCTTTTCACGCAAGGCATCATCTACGCCTAAACGCTTAAGTCTTCTAGCCAAACGCATGATACCATCTTGGTGATCCAAATTTGTCATTTGTACTAATCTCTCCAATTGCTCTCCCTTAACAACGAATTCATGCTCGCCAACTCTTTCAACAGTAAATTCGTTCTTTTGTGGTGCCTTGTACTTGTATTCCTTAGTCTTTCCAACAGTCTTAGGTTCTTCTTGTGCACGTTCTTCTTCGACTTCGGCAACCAAGTTAGCAGTGTCGCTCATCAACTTGGATACGCCTTGGTGCGTTACACTAGAAATTTCATAAACTGGTTCGTCATTACCTTCTTTTTGCAAAGCTTCCTTAAATTCCTTGAGCTTGTCTTCTGCACTTGGAATATCCATTTGTGAAGCGACAATTAATTCACGCTTCTTAGACAAATCAGTTTCATAATTTTGCAATTCCTTTCTGATGGTGTGATAGTCGTCAATTGCTTTGCGACCATTATTAGGATCCATTGATACTAAGTGCAAAATTACTTTAGTTCTTTCAACGTGGCGCAAGAATTGGATACCTAAACCCACACCTTGGCTAGCACCTTCAATTAAACCAGGCAAGTCAGCCATAGAGAAGTCACGACCATCAGGTAAAATTACCATCCCTAAGTTTGGAGTCAAAGTAGTAAATTGGTAAGCTGCAATCTTTGGCTTAGCTTTAGTTGTTACTGACAAAAGCGTAGATTTACCAACTGATGGGAAACCAACTAAACCTACATCAGCTAGTAACTTAAGTTCTAGGCGTAAAACGCGGTCTTCACCTGGTTCACCGTTTTCGGCAATTTCAGGTGCCGTATTAACACTAGTAGCGAAGTGAATATTACCACGACCGCCACGGCCACCGTGAGCTACAACTAATTCTTGTCCTTTTTCTACTAAATCACCGATTAATTCACCGGTATTAAAATCATAAACTGTTGTCCCAACAGGCACCTTTAAATAAAGGTCTTTAGCAGCTCTACCATATTGAGACTTGATGCGACCATTTTCGCCATTGTCCGCCTTAAATTTACGACGGTAGCGAAAATCCATCAATGTACGTAAACCGCTGTCAGCAACAAAAATAATGCTGCCGCCGCGACCACCGTCGCCGCCAGCTGGTCCGCCATTTGGAACGTACTTTTCGTGGCGGAAAGCCACCATGCCATCGCCGCCTTTTCCGGCTTGTACTTCAATTTTAGTCTGATCAACAAATGTTGGCATGTTTATCTCTTCCTTCCGTCTTAATCTAACTTTTATTACTATACCACACAAACGCGCATTCTTGGGCGTTTTCTAGGTTTACAGCGTCAATTTTATTGTCTGTGCTTGGGTCAAAGTAAGTCCAGCAGCTCGAAGCTCATCAACCGATGCCTCTTTAATCTTCTTTAATGAACCAAAGTTTCTGAGCAGCTTATTTCTACTCTTAGGACCAATGCCTTTAATCGAGTCTAATCGGCTTGATAAAGCATTCTTGGCATGACGTCTTCTATGGAAAGTAATGGCGAAGCGGTGCACTTCATCCTGAATTCTTGTCATTAAGTAAAAACCTTCTGACTTAGGATTAAGCGGGATCAGTTTCAACGGAATACCATTGATCGGATCGCCGAATAACAAGTGGTTTGTTCTGTGCTTATCATCTTTAACCATCCCGGCAACAGGAATATTTAGGTTTAATTCGTTACGCAAAACGTCTTCACAAGCATCTACTTGAATTTGACCACCATCCATCAGGATTAAATCAGGCATTTTTTTATTTTCACGTAAAAGTCGACCATATCGTCTTCTAACAACTTCCCTGGTGTTACGAACTTCATCGCCGCCATTTTGGTGTTCAACTTCACCCTTTAATTTGTACTTTCGGTACGAAGTTTTATCTGGTTCACCATCTTTAAAAACAACTAAGGCCGAAACTGGATCTGCACCTTGAATATGCGAGTGGTCAAAGCTTTCAATAATATGACCATATGGCAAACCTAGAGCATCAAAGATCTCTTTTTGCGCACCCTTAGTTTTACGATTACCTAATTCAAGTAGTCTAAACTTATCATCTAATTTCAACTTGGCATTATCTTTAGCCATATCAAGCAACGCTTTTTTCTGTCCTCTTTGCGGCGTTCTAACTGGAACTTTTAATACTTCCGCCAAAGTATCGTTATCAAGGCCAGTAGGAACTAAGACTTCCTTTGGCAAAACGCGGTTTCTTTGCCCATAAAATTGCACAATAAATGAAGTAAATGCATCTTCTGGATCAGTTGTATCCGTTAAAGGAAACATTCTGGTTTCTCTTCTAAGTAGCTTAGCCTGACGCAAGAAGAAAATCTGTATTGAAATCCAAGATTTATCAACGTAGTAGTTGAAGATATCGCGTTGAGTGTTGTCGTTAGAAATGATTTTCTGCTTTTCAACCGTTTCTTCAATATACTTCAATTGATCTCGAATTTCGGCTGCGCGTTCGAATTCCAACTGCTCAGAAGCCTTTTCCATCTTGGCGGTCAAGTCTTGCTTTACTTCTGCAATATCACCATTCAAAAAGCTCTTAATCTTCTTAATTTGCTCGTCATATTCTTTTTGCGGCACCTTTTTAAAGCAGGCCCCTAAACACTGCCCCATATGATAGTAAAGACACGGGCGGCCTTGGTAGCCATGGCAGCGTCTTAATGGATAAACTTTTTGGATAAACTTTAACGTAGCCTGGGCCGCATAAACGTTAGGATATGGGCCAAAGTAATAACCACCATCCTTATGCACGATACTGGTCAGGCGCGTTTGCGGATCATGTTCGCGCGTAATTTCAATGTAAGGATAGCCTGTCCCCTGCTTTAACTGCACGTTGTAATATGGCTGATATTTTTTAATTAAAGTAATTTCTAGTAAAAAAGCTTCCTTATCAGTAGAAACCGTAATAATGTCATAGTCTCGAATTTCACGCACTAATTCAGCACGCCGTCCTACTTGCTTACTCTTAAAGTATGAACGCACTCTATTTTTTAAATTTTTGGATTTACCAACATAAATAACCGTGCCATTGATATCTTTCATTAAGTAGCAGCCCGGTTTTTCTGGTAATAGCTTCAACTTATTCTCAATTAATTGTGTTGCCATTCTATCGCACCCCAATAAAAAATTCGCACTAAATAGTTTAACACAGCTTTTTTAAGAAGATATTAACTTTGCTTATAGAAATAGCTATCTAGACCAAAACTTGCTATATTAAAAGAAAACGCTTAGGAGAAATACCGATGACTAATATAGTTTTTGATTTAATTAACCAATTTGGCTACATGGCCATCAGCTTTTTAATTGCGGTTGAAAATATCTTCCCGCCTATTCCTTCAGAAGTAATCCTTTCATTTGCAGGATTTGCGACGCATCACTCGCAAATGACCGTTTCCTTAGTGATAATCGCCGCCACAATCGGTGCCACTTTAGGAGCAATCATTCTCTATTGGATCGGAACTTTACTGAGTGAGGACCGTCTTGAAAAAGTATTTAATCATAAAATGTTCAAGATGCTTGGTTTCAAAAAGGGTGATGTTAAAAAGGCAATTGCCTGGTTTGATAAATATGGAACAGGCGCAATTTTCTATGGTCGTTGCATCCCCGTTATCAGAAGTTTAATCTCTATTCCAGCAGGTACCGCTCACGTTAAGCTTTCCAAGTTTTTAATTTACACTACTCTTGGTAGTTTGATCTGGAACATCATTTTAGTTTCATTAGGATCCTACATGGGTGAAAATTGGCAAGTCATCGTGAATATCTTTGAAGAATACTCATTGATCATTGCCGTTTTCATCATCATCGCCCTTATCTATGGCTCATTTAAATGGTACAAAACAAAAATAAAGGCTGATTAGACTAAAAGCACTATTTTAATAGTGCTTTTTTTGCCCTTCAAGAAATTAAAAATATCATGTAAAATTAATCTATCTTTACATATTACATAGAGGGGAATGTTGCGATGAAATTTCACATATTTAGAAAACAAAGCATTCAAAACTACTTAGGAAAAGATATCAAGTTTTCCAAAACAATGAATGCCCTCGACCTAATGTCACTTGGGGTTGGTGCAGTTATCGGGACTGGGATCTTTATTCTGCCTGGTACGGTAGCTGCTACAGCTGCTGGGCCTGGAGTTAGTTTGTCATTCATGGTCGCAGCAATCGTGTGCGCCTTTGCCGGAATGTGTTATGCTGAGTTTGCTTCCGCAATTCCAGTTGCTGGTAGTGCTTATTCATACGGTAACATCGTTTACGGCGAGTTCACCGGTTGGATCATTGGTTGGGCCTTAATCTTGGAATACATGCTATCTGTGGCTACCGTTGCTGCAGGTTGGTCATCATACTTTAATTCATTTATTAGTCCGTTGGGCTTAAAAATTCCTAAGGCCGTTTCAGGGCCAATGAATTTGTCACATGGCGTTTACTTTGACCTTGTTTCTGTTTTAATAATTTTGATTATTAGTATCCTGCTGTCACGTGGAATGAAAAATTCCATCAAGATTAACGTTGTTGCGGTTTTCATTAAGATTGCGATTATTTTGATCTTCATCTTTGTGGGGATGCAATTTATTAAGTCAAGCAATTATCACCCATTCTTGCCATACCACGCTTCTGGTGTGATTAAAGGTGCAACTACCGTTTTCTTTGCTTTCTTAGGCTTTGACGTTGTTTCTTCATCAGCTGCCGAAGTTAAGAATCCTAAGAAGAATATGCCACTAGGCATTATTGGTACTCTAGCAATTGCGGCTGTCCTTTACTTTGGCGTTTCCATTGTCTTGACAGGAATAGTTAAATACACCAAGTTAAACGTAGCTAATCCGGTTGCTTTTGCCTTACAATATGTCCACCAAGACTGGGTAGCCGAATTATTATCATTTGGTGCCATGCTAGGAATGGCAACCATGATGCTCACGATGATCTATTCAAGTTCGCGTTTAATTTACGCCATGGCTAGAGATGGTCTTTTACCAGCAACTTTCAGTAAGCTTGATAAAAAGCACCATTCTCCTCAAAATGCCTTAGTTGCAGTAACAATTATTATTGCCTTAGGTGCGGCATTCTTCTCAGTAGATCAATTAGCCAACTTGGTTAACTTTGGCACATTATTTGCCTTCACCTTAGTATCATTTGGTATTTTAAAATTAAGAAAGAGGACAGATATCGTTAACGACGGTTTCAAGGTTCCTGGTTATCCATACCTGCCAATCATTTCTGGCTTAATCTGTATCTTTATGATTTGTCACTTAAGCTCAGAAGTTTACTTAATGGCTGCAATTTGGTTAATCCTTGGGACAGTTATCTACTTCGTTTATGGTTATCGTCACAGTCAACTAGAACATGAATAAAATAAAAAAAGCGACTTAGCCGCTTTTTTGTTTTACTCTAATTTATTTTAGTTAACTTGGTTAACAGCTTTACCATCTTTGAAGAATGATAAAACATTGTTAGCTGCTTCTTTAGATAAATTGAATCTAGCAACGTGAGTAGCTGAGCCGACGTGTGGAGTCATGATTACGTTATCCATGTCTACCAATTCTTGCTTAGGATGTGGTTCATTTTCAAAGACATCTAAAGCTGCACCTGCAATCTCACCATTCTTTAAAGCGGCAATCAAAGCATCACTATCAACTAGTGAACCGCGAGCTACATTGATCAAATATGCCGTTTCTTTCATTTCTTTAAAGACATCAGCATTAATAATGTGGTAAGTTTCATCAGTTGCTGGAGCATGCAATGATAAAAAGTCGGCTTCCTTAATTAAGGTATCAAAGTCAACGTACTTAGCATTTAATTCTGCTTCTAATTCATTATCAAGTTGGTGACGATTGTGGTAAATAACCTTCATCCCCAATGCCTTAGCAAAACGAGCTACTTGTTGGCCAATTCTGCCCATACCTAAAATAGCTAAAGTCTTGCCTTCAATCGTGTAGCCTTGGTTATCATATTCGTCAGCATCTAAAAATACGCCTTCACGCAAAGCATGGTCATAATAGCGCAAGCGACGAGCTGAAGCCATAATCATGGTTAAAGTCAATTCAGCAGTTGGACGCAATACGCTCTTAGGACAGTTTGAAACAACAATTCCCTTTTCCTTAGCGTATTCCACATCTACATGATCAAAACCTACACCGTAAGTAGAAATTATCTTCAAATTCTTGGCAGCATCAATCATTTCTTTATCAAAAGCCATCTTTGCCACAATGACACCGTCATAATCTGCAATATGATCTAATACCCATTCACGATCATCATGTAAGCGATGGCCTGCTGGACCAACTGTAACATCGCATTCCTTTTCTAAATCAGTAAGCGAATCTTTTCTCAATCCACCCAAAATTAAAATCTTTGCTTTACTCATTATGAAGCCTCTATTCCATATCCTTTATAAAATTTTGTTAATTGCGACTGCCACTCCGTCATGATCACAATCTGCAGTAATTTCATCTGCATGCTTTTTAGTATAGTCCACTGCGTTGCCCATCGCCACACCTAAACCAGCATATTTTAACATTGGCATATCATTTGCTTGATCACCCAAAGCCATCACGTTTTCTGGTTTAACCTTAAGGTAATCACATAGGCGCTTAAGACCAGTTCCTTTATCAACGCCAGCTGCCGTTGCTTCAAAATAAAATGGTTCAGTTTTGGAGAAAACAACGCGATCTTTCATTTGCTCAAAAAGCGGACTGGTAATTTTACTATCCAAATAATCTGGATCATCAATGTACATGCATTTGATAATCGGTATTTGCTTCATTTCTTCTGGTGTACGATATGAGACTTCCAGTTTAACCACCCGCGAGTTATAAATCGTGTAGTGTCCTAAATCACGATTAGAGGTGTAAATTCGATCTAAACTAACGCTATGAAAATGCAGATTCAATTTGCGTGCAATTGCTTCTAGATCAACATAGTCTTCATATCTTAGCCCTTGTTTAAAAATTACTTGGCCACTGGTTGATTCAACTACTGCGCCATTAAAGCTGACTACATATTGGTTATCTTGATTGTTTAAACCTAATTCATCCAAATAGCGTTGTGCACCAGATAATGGTCTTCCTGTGCAGATCACTATTTGTTTACCTTGATTTTTGGCATCTAACACTACCTTTTTCACGGCAGGGGTAATTTCTTTTTTAGAGTTTACTAAAGTACCATCAATATCAATGGCGACTAAATCTATCTTTTTCATTTTTCTTTTTAAAATAAATAAAGCACCGCTTTTTCAGTGATGCTTATTAAACTGACATGGCCTGAGTGTTTTCTTTTAATTTAACTAGTTCGTCCATATCTTCTTTACTAATTTCAAAATCAACACTCAAGTTATCTTTCATTTCACTGACATTGTCACTCTTCGGTAAAACGATACAGCCTAGTTGCAAGTCGAAGGCAAGCATCAATTGTGCAGGACTTACGCCATATTTTTTTAGCATATTCATTGATCTTACGATCCTTAAGTAAACGTCCGTGAGCAAGTGGTGAATATGCTTCGATTTGAATTCCTAAGTTCTCACAATATTTCATCAAATCTGTTGGCACATGTCCAATATGAACTTCGATCTGGTTAACAGCTGGCTTAATCGTACCATTATTAACAATGTTAGCCACATCTTCTTGCAAGAAATTAGACACACCAATTGATCTAACTTTACCGGCCTTTACGGCTTCTTCCATAGCCCGCCAGTTTTCAAGGTTACCTTCAAAGTGACGGTCATTGGTTCTATTTACTTCAATCCAAGGCTGCGGTGAGTGAATCAGAAGCATGTCAATGTATTCTAAGCTGAAGCGATCCAAAGCTTCATCAATTGCATTCTTAGTGCCCTCATAGTCTTTGACGGCAGTTGGCAATTTAGTTGTTAAATATATATCACTACGTTAAACATCGGAATCCAAATTCCCTTGCCTACGCTATTCTGATTACCATAGTCTCTTGCGGTATCAAAAGCGCGGTAACCAACACTAATGGCCTGACGAACGACTTTCTTTTACGTCATCATTATTGATTAGCCAAGTACCTAATTGTATCTGAGGAATCTTTATTCAGTTGTTAAGCGTTAAAGTTTTATCAGAGTACATACTCTACACCTCTATATTTTTATCTAATATGTCTCTGTTGTTTTTTAATTCCTATATGTGCATAGCTAATAAAAAGATTCATTATTTTTGTAATCTAATGTATTGAACCTGCTGTGAGTAGCATACACCAAATCTTATTCAAATCCTATACATATACTCATAATTTTTACTTTTTAACAAAATTGTCATTTTAAACAACAGAGCAAAAAGCGCGATGAAATAGGCTTTAGCGATATTTCTTTGCAGATTATCAGTCATTTCTTAGACGAGATTTTATATACAAAAAAAGAAGGGGCTGATTTCATAAACCATCAACTCTTTCTCTTCAGTCTCTTAATTCCAAAACCTATAATACTAGTTTTCTGTACTAAAACAAGCATAATTATCGTATCTTTGCACAATTTTGGTTATATTTTATAGTCAGAATCCTATTGCAATGCTATTTGTATAGGCTGTTTGTGCTATGTTACAAAAATGTTACATTAATTATTTATGCATAAAGTTATTCACGTATATCAATAATTTCTTAGCAATTACTTTTTTACTCATCTCAGGCCATTCATCGATCGTGCCATCTTGCTTAAGGATAGTCACCTTATCATTATCATTGCCAAAGACATTTTGCGAAACGTCGTTAGCCACGATCAGATCTGCTCCTTTTTCATGCAGCTTCTTTTCCGCATTCTTTAGCAAATCATTTGTTTCAGCAGCAAAACCAACTACTAATTGCCCTGGATTTTTATGTTTGACCACTTCGCGTAAAATGTCTTTCGTTTTAACTAAAGTTAATTTCAAAGTAGCTTGATTTGCCTGCTTTTTCAATTTATGGTCGGCCACTTTAGCCATCTTCCAATCAGCTACGGCAGCCGCCATAATTAACACATCACTTTTGGCAAATTCATGCTTTACTTTTGTTAACATTTCTTCGCTACTTGCAGTATGATACAATTCAATCTTTTCATCTTGCGGCAAGGCAACTGTAACATTCCCATAAATTAATTTTACTTTTGCGCCCATCTCGGCAGCGGCTTGAGCAATAGAAATTCCCATTTTGCCACTAGAACGATTCCCAATAAAGCGAACTGGATCAATTGCTTCTTCTGTTCCTCCGGCGGTGACGATAATGGTTTTATCTTTTAAGATTTCTTTTTGCTGCAAAAAGTTTTCTACCCAAGCAGAGATTTGTTCTGTCTCAGGCATTCTACCTTTAGCAGCATAACCTTCCGCCAGCATCCCCACCGCTGGCTCCATAATCTGCACTTGATTTTCTTTTAAAAATTGCAAATTGCGTTGAGTAGCAGGATTACTCCACATCTGATCATTCATTGCAGGCACAACCAATTTTGGTGCGCTTGTTGCCAGAATCGTGGTACTAGCGGCATCATCAGCTAGACCATTAGCCATTTTAGCAATAAAGTTAGCCGTTGCTGGAACAACTAAGGCTAAGTCAGTCCAGCGAGCCAAATGAACATGCGGTATGCTAGCTTCATTTTCTTTTTTCCATAGATTATCCAATACTGGATACTTAGTCAATGCGGCCAATGTATTAGAAGTAACCAGACGTTCCGCATTTTTAGTCATTACTACCCGTACTTCATGACCACTTTTTTCAAGATTTCGCACGACTTGCACGGCTTTATACATAGCAATGCCGCCTGTCATATAGACTGCTACTTTTGCCATTTTTTATTCCTTCTTCTCAAACAAATTTATTTTTATTTTATCATTATTGCTAAAAATAGTAGAATAACGGCTAGGGATAAATTTTTGAGGATAAAATGAAGCTTATAATAAAATTATCGCTGGTTACCTTAAGCCTTGCTTCACTAGCTGGCTGTAGCAAGCAGGCACAACCCAAACCACCTAACAAAGAAATTACTACAGTTAAAGTAATTAATCAGCCAGTTTCTTTGAAAAAGAAGAATAGAGTTAAACCACCTACTAGACCTTTGCCGCTACTTCCATGGCAAAAGCCAGTTCACGAAAAGAAAGCGATTTATACCAATTCTAATGGTATTTTAAAAGATAATTCTTAGAGGAGTGACATATAGCAACTTCTTTTTTGATTGAGTATAAAAAGGTTGTCATCTTCATTTCTGTACTTTAGAATCTATATTAATACAGAAAGGAACTTTACTTATATGCCAAATTTATCTAGTGATTTAAAATCAATTATCAATACTAACCTTAGTAACTTATCCGCTTCAAAAATTCGTGCATTTGATCAAAAAGTTTCAGGCATCCCTGGCATTATCAAGTTAACTATTGGTGAGCCTGATCTTGCTACACCAGATCATATTAAAAAGGCTGCCATTCGCGACATTAACGATGATGACTCACACTACGCACCACAAGCTGGTAAACCTCAACTACTTAAAGCAATCAGCTGCTACCTTGACCGTTCCATCGGTGTTCATTATGATCCCAAAGATGAAATCTGCGTCACTGTTGGTGCAACCGGTGCTTTAAACGACGTCTTTATGACTTTGCTTAATCCTGGGGACAAGATTATCGTTCCTACTCCAGTTTGGGCACTATACTTCCAGTTGATCAAGATGACTGGTGCTACCCCTATTCAACTTGATACCAAAAAAGACGGTTTCATTTTAACGCCTGAACATTTGCGTCACGTTTTAAACGGTCGCGGCAAGGGAGCAAAGGCAATCATCTTGACCGACCCATCCAACCCGACCGGCCGTGTTTATGCTAAAGAAACTTTGCAACAACTAGCCGAAGTAATTAAAGAATACAAAATCTATTCAATTACTGATGAGATCTACGCTGAACTCGTTTATGGCAATGCGGAACATCATTCATTGTCCGAATATATTCCAGATCGCAATATTTTAATTTCTGGTTTATCTAAAGCATACGCAATGACTGGTTGGCGTTTAGGTTACATCGCTGCTCCTAAGCAAATCATGCAGAGCATTCAAAAAGTTAATGCCTTTTTAGTAACCTCTGTTACTGACAATGTGCAAATGGCTGCCGTTGAGGCATTGAACAATGGTCAAAGTGATCCTGCTGAAGCAAGAGCAATCTATGAAAAGCGGCTGCAATTTATGCAAACCGGCTTGGAAAAGCTTGGTTTTGAAATGGCTACGCCACAAGGTGCCTTTTATATCTTTGCCAAAATTCCTGAAAAATATGGCATCGATGATGAACAATTTGCTTTTGAATTGGCACAAAAGGCTAAAGTTGGTGTAACTCCTGGTCGTTATTTTGGTAAAGGCGGCGAAGGCTACGTAAGACTATCTTATGCATCATCAACTGAACAATTACACGAAAGTTTAAAGCGAATTACCGATTTCGTTAACGATTTATAAAACAAAAACAAAAAAATAGACTTCCTTTTCGGAAGTCTATTTTTTGCTTTTATTTAAAGATTACTTGTCCCAAGTTGAGTTTTCTTCGGCATCTTCTGCAGCCATCTTTTCAAGACGTTCTTCAGTTGCCTTAACACTGTCTTGGTACTTATCTTCAACTTCAATACCTAAGTCAGCTAATTGTTGATCTGCTACTGGAGCTGGAGCGTGCATCATTGGTTCTGAAGCACTAGCGTTCTTAGGGAATGCCAATACGTCACGAATATTATCCTTGTCAGCAAGCATCATAGCAAATCTGTCAAGACCAATTGCAAGACCTGCGTGTGGTGGGAAGCCCATGTCCAAAGCATCCATTAAGTAACCAAATTGTTCGTAAGCACGCTTCTTAGTGAAACCAAGTGCCTTAAACATGTTTTCTTGGATTGAACGCTTGTGGATACGGATTGAACCTCCACCCATTTCGTCACCGTTCATAACGATGTCGTAACTACGTGCGTGTGCCTTGTGTGGTTCAGTAGTCAAAAGCTTTACACCTTCATCATCTGGCATGGTGAATGGGTGGTGAGCTGCTACCCAACGACCAAGACCTTCATCGTATTCGAATAATGGCCAGTCAACAACCCAGACAAAGTCATAAACGCCCTTAGGAATAATACCAGTTTCCTTAGCGAATTCACGACGAAGGTGGTTCAATGAGTCACAAATTACCTTCCACTTGTCAGCAACAAATACTACTAATTCGCCGCCTTCAAGGTCGAATTCTTTCTTCAAAGCTTCCTTGTTGTCATCAGTCAAGAAACGAGCAACAGGACCTGAGAATTCACCATCTTCGTACTTAACCCAAGCTAAACCCTTAGCGTGGAAACGCTTGATGAAGTCAGCCTTCTTGTCAAGCTTCTTACGTGAGTATTCCTTAGCACCGTTCTTAACAGCAATACCCTTAACAAAGCCGCCATCAGCAATTGCACCTGAGAATACCTTGAAGTCGCTGTCCTTAAAGATTGAGCTTAAGTCATGGATAAGCATGCCGTAACGAGTATCAGGCTTGTCACTACCGTACTTGTTCATTGCGTCAGTCCAAGTAATACGCTTAATAGGAGTCTTAAGGTCAATACCCTTAACATCCTTCATAATCTTCTTCAAAAGACCTTCAGTGTAGCCTTGGATAGTTTCTTCGTCAGCAAATGACATTTCCATATCGATTTGAGTAAATTCTGGTTGACGATCACCACGTAAGTCTTCGTCACGGAAACAACGTGCCAATTGGTAGTACTTATCAAAGCCAGCACCCATCAAAAGTTGCTTGAACAATTGTGGTGATTGTGGAAGTGCGTAGAAGCTACCTGGGTAAATTCTTGAAGGAACTAAGTAGTCACGTGCACCTTCTGGAGATGACTTACCTAAAATTGGAGTTTCAATATCGATAAAGCCGTTTTCGTCAAAGAATTCGTGAGTAGCACGCAAAATCTTTGAACGTAAGATAATAGCTTGTTGAACTTCTGGACGACGAAGATCAAGGTAACGGTACTTTAATCTAGTTTGTTCAGAAATATCAACACCATTCTTAATTTCAAACGGAGGGTTCTTAGCCTTGTTCAAGATGATGATTTCAGTAGCATCAACTTCTACTTGACCAGTCTTCATGTCAGGGTTTACTTCTGAACGCTTAACAACCTTACCCTTAACTTGAAGAACGTATTCGTTACCAAGTGAGTCAGCAATATCCATCAATTCCTTACCGGAATCCTTGTTAACAACGATTTGTACTAAACCTTCACGATCACGCAAATCGATGAAAACCAAGTTACCAAGGTTACGTACACGTTGTACCCAACCATAAAGGTTTACATCTTGGCCTATATATTTTTCAGTAATATTGCCACAATAGTCTGTTCTTTCTTCGATCTTTTCCATTGTTAATCCTCTAAATCCTTCATTACCTTACTCATATCATTGATGTCTTCAAGACTTAAATCAATGGTCTTACCATCAGCTAAACGCTTGATATTCAAAACGCCGTTTTCAAGTTCCTTTTCACCTAAAGTAATTACATACTTAGCATGATCACGGTCGGCCTTCTTGAATTGTGCCTTAAGCTTCTTTTGGTTAACATCAAAATCAGCTTCAAAGCCTTGCTTGCGCAAACTTCTAGTAATTTCAATAGCCTTTTGAGCAGTACCATCACCAATATTAGTGATGAAGAAATCAATGCCTCTATTTTCAAATAAAGCTGGATTCTGCTTTTCCAAAACAAGCATTAATCTTTCTTCACCAATACCGAAACCAACAGCTGGTGTAGCTGGGCCGTTGAATTCTTCAACTAAGTGATCGTAACGGCCACCACCCAAAATAGTAGTAGCTGATTCCCAAAGGCTCTTATCTTCAACCATGAATTCAAAGATTACGCCAGTGTAGTAATCAAGACCACGAACCAAGTCATCGTCGATAACATAGTCAATGCCCAATTGATCAAGCATCTTCAAAATTGATTCGAAGTTTTGCTTTGAATCATCATCAAGGAAGTCACGAATCTTAGGAGCATCTGGCAAGAACTTCTTGTCGCGATCATCTTTAGAATCCAAAATACGTAATGGGTTATCACGCAATCTTCTTTGAGAATCTTCAGATAATTCATCCTTAACTGGAGTGAAGTAGTTTACAAGTGCGTTGTGGTAATCCTTACGTACTTGTTCATTGCCCAAAGTATTGATGTGAAGTTGATAGTTCTTAACGCCTAATTCAGCAAGCAAGTCGTGACCCATCATAATGGTTTGAACATCAGCAAGTGGATTACTTGAACCGAAGCTTTCTACACCGATTTGGTGGAATTCACGTTGACGACCTGCTTGAGGACGTTCGTATCTAAAAGTAGATTCCATGTAAAATACGTTAAATGGCTTAACTACTTCTGGTGCATACATCTTGTCTTCAACGTAAGCACGAACTACTCCGGCAGTTCCTTCTGGACGAAGGGCAATATGACGACCACCCTTATCATTGAAGTCGTACATTTGCTTTTCTACGATTTCAGAACTATCACCGCTTGAACGTGAGAAAATTTCGTAGTTTTCAAAACTTGGCGTACGAATTTCACGGTAGTTGGCACGGTTGAAGAAATTTCTTGCAGTTTCTTCGACCTTTTGCCATGAACCGGATTGTTCAGGCAAAATATCGACTGTGCCTTTTGGTTTTTGTACTCTCATTTAATCATCCTTTTTTATTTTGATAACTTTATTAATAAAAAAAGCGCCCTTGAACTAAAATCAAGGGCGCTTAAATTAGCACGGTACCACCTTTTTGGTTGCTGCGATTAACGCTCGCCAGACGATCCATTATCTGTTAAAGGTGTCACAGACCGCGATCTATCTGCTCTCTCACCACAATGAGCAGTCTCTTTAAATAGACTTTTGCTAATCTTCATTCTTTGTCATCGATAATTCTTTTTTAGCTTATATTTTTATTGTATTAAAGTCAACCTTTGAAAGCGATTTTCTCTAAAGATCTAACACAATTGTGAATGGACCATCGTTTTCTAAGCTAACTTGCATGTCGGCGCCGAATTCACCGGTCTCAACATGGAAGCCATCTTGCTCAAGCTCATGATTGAAATCTTCCCAAAGTTCTTTGGACTTTGGTGGACGCATTGCTTCAACAAAACTAGGGCGATTACCCTTCTTAGTATTAGCAAGCAAAGTAAATTGACTAACGCTCAAAATTTCACCATGTACATCTTTTAAAGACAAGTTAGTTTTACCATCTTCATCTTCAAAAATACGCATTTTGGCAACCTTATCGGCTGCCTTTTTGACTACGGGAAGTTCATCCCCCTCTTTAATACCAACTAGTAGCAAAAATCCTTTGCCAATCTTGCCAACCATCTCGCCAGCAATATCGACTTGCGCATGATTGACTCTTTGAATTACAACTCGCATTAATTATCTGACCTCTTTGTTTCATAAACATCTGGAATATCACGCAATTTGCTCAAGATTTCATCAAGCTGGTTAGCATTCTTAACCGCAACTGTGACATAAATATGAGCAATATTGTCTTCGTTAACCTTACCAGAAATATTATTGATGTTCTTGGTAAGTGAGTTCAACTTGTTAATGACGTCGCTAAGCAAGTTTGAACGGTTGTAGCCAAAGATTTCGATGTTGGCATTGAATGATTGAACACTGTTTTCTTCAACATTCTCCCATTCAACATCAATCAAACGCCCTTGTTCTTCAGCTTCCTTGGTAATGTTGCGGCAATCGGTACGGTGAATAGTAACACCACGCCCCTTAGTAACATAACCGATAATCTTATCACCAGGAACTGGGTTACAGCACTTAGCCAAGTGAAGCATTAAGTCACTGACGCCTTGAATCATGACGCCATTCTTATGCTTAACCTTCATGACAGAATTTGAATTCTTCTTTGGCTGCTCTTCTTGAACAGATTGCTGACCAGAATTCAAAATCTTCTCTTCGAGTTCCTTTTGCTTTTGTTTCTCGTCTTCACGACGCAAGTCAACGGTCAAACGGTTAACAACGGCTTGAGCTGACAAATCGCCAAAACCAACTGCGGCATACAATTCTTCTTCAGTATGGTAATTGAAGTGGTCCAATAATTTTTCAATGTGCTCTTTATCCATGAAGTCTTTAGGAGCAAGTCCTTCTTCACGAATCATATTGGCTACCATTTGTTCACCGTGATTGATGCTTTCTTCACGGTCTTGTCCTCTGAAGTAGCGGCGAATCTTGTTGCGTGCTCTTGAGGTCTTAACCATGTCGGCCCAGTCACGAGATGGTGTGGCATTAGTTTGCGTCATAATTTCAATGACGTCACCATTTCTCAACTTGTAGTCAAGTGGCACCAACTTATTGTTAACCTTGGCACCAACTGCATGACTTCCTACTTGGGTATGAATTGCGTACGCAAAGTCCAAAGTTACAGAGCCCTTTGGCAATTCGTAAACTTCGCCCTTTGGCGTGAAGACGTAAACACGGTCAGAGAAGATATCACTCTTAACTGACTTCATAAATTCGCCGGCGTCCTTGGTTTCATCCTTCAATTCAAGGATTTCACGAACCATGTCTAGCTTTTCACCTGATGAAGTAGCTTCAACCCCATTGAAGTTGCCACGCTTATATGCCCAGTGGGCAGCAACACCGTATTCAGCAACTTGGTGCATAGCTTCAGTTCTGATTTGAATTTCAAGTGGACGACCGCCGGGTCCAATGATGGTAGTGTGAAGTGATTGATAGCCGTTTACCTTTGGCATAGCAATGTAGTCCTTGAAACGTCCTGGCATTGGCTTCCATTCGGTATGAACGGCACCCAAAACTGCGTAACAATCACGGACATTTTTAACAATTACACGAACAGCCAGCAAGTCATAGATCTCATCGAAGTCCTTGTGCTTATTCACCATCTTCTTGTAGATGGAGTAAATATGCTTTGGACGACCGTAAATTTCGTATTTGATGCCTAATTCATCTAAAGTTTTCTTAAGCGTTTTGATCGTATCAGCAATGTACTTTTCACGTTGACTTCTCTTAACATCCATCAAGTTAACAATACGGTAGTAAGCTTCAGGATTTAAGTAGTGGAAACTCATATCTTCCAGCTCCCACTTGATCGTCCCGATACCTAAACGATCGGCCAGCGGAGCATAAATATCCATGGTTTCTGAAGCAATTCTGCGTTGTTTGTCTGGACGCAGGTGCTGCAATGTGTGCATGTTGTGCAAACGGTCAGCCAATTTAACCATGATTACCCGCAGGTCCTTAGCCATCGCAATCAACATTTTACGGTGATTTTCAGCCAAAAATTCTTGGTGTGACTTATATTCGTACTTGTTTAACTTGGTTACGCCATCAACAATAAAAGCAACGTCTTCGCCAAATTTTTCTTTCAGTTCATCATTGGTTACTGGCGTGTCTTCAACAGTATCGTGCAAAAATCCTGCAGCCACTGTATCTGGATCAAGGCCTAAGGTTGCAAGCGTTCCAGCAACTTGCGTAGGGTGAATAATATAAGGTTGGCCAGATGCCCTTTTTTGTCCAGCATGAGCCTTATTGGCAAACTCATATGCTTTCTCTACAAAAGCTACTTGCTTATCATTCATATATTTTTTGCAGGCATCAATTACCTGATCATGAGTCATTTCAACATATTTGGACATTAAGGTCATCCCCTCTAACGGTAAATATTTTTATTCAGTAGTCCGAAGAGTTCGATTATTAGATAAATCAAACCAAACATTAAATTATACAGAGCAAATTTTGGCAAAATTGCTAAATCGAACACGACTGGCATCAATATTAACCACCATCTGCTTAAGTTCAAATGACTGATTAAACTGCCTAAATGATAGGCAATCACGCCATTAATGATGAAAAACAGCAAACCAACTCTAAAAACTATTGGCAAACGGCAGATACTGAAAATGTATGGCAAAATTGCCACCAAAATACTCCACCAGACAAGCGGCATCCATGCATGGGCATTTAACTTCTTGATTACTGAAATTTCTTTTATCTTATCCCCAATTTTTTTCATTAAAAATTTTTGCCTCTCATCAAAGTTTAATTTAATTGATAATATTTTACCACGTTTATTTTTCTTTTCTAGTAATAGCTAACCCAATCCAGCGACCTTGTCTCATGGTCAAGTCAATTTTAAAACCATTCTCATCTAGGGCTTTTTCAATCTTAGGCAATTGTAAGTAATCAATACCTGAGAAGATGATTTGACCACCATCATTTAAGTGAGCATCCATTTGTGGAATCAAGTCGAGCAAGATTTCAGCTAAAATGTTAGCTACGATAATATCGAATTTACCCTTAACATCAGCAAGCAAACTAGTCTTTTGTACGCGAATGCTGGTTAAATCATTCAAAGCTGAGTTTTGTTTAGCTGCAGTCACTGATTCATCTGAAATATCGGTAGCTAAAACATCGGTTGCGCCAAGCTTGGAAGCAGCAATAGCCAAAATACCAGAACCAGTACCTACATCAACTACGCTCATTGGCTTAATCATGGCACGTTCAAGTCCCATCATAGCTAGTTGCGTAGTCTTGTGGTTACCTGTACCAAAGGCAAGACCTGGATCAAGCTTGATCAATTGTTGATCGCTAAAGGCAGGCTTGTAGTCTTCCCATTCAGGTACAATAGCCAAGTGTCTTGAGAAGTCGATTACGTGGTAATACTTTTGCCAAGCAGTGTTCCAGTCTTGGTCCTTAATATAAGAAGTAGTGATCTTACCTTCACCGATATTTAAGCCATAACCTGCAAGTTCCTTGAGCTTAGCTTGGAATTTTTTAACAAGTTCATCTTTATCAGCTTCTTCATCAAAGTAGGCATAGAAATAGGTGTCCTTAGGCAAATCTTTGATGTCGTCCATCTCAACGACAGTCGAATCATGAAACCAACCGGCTTGTTCAAAGTCGCTGCGCTTTCTTGATTCAATGCCGAGTGCATTTAAGTTGTCTTGAGCATAAACGCCTAAAGCATCTTCTACTTCATGACTTGTGTCAATTTTAATAATAAGTAACTTCATTAATATATAAACTCCTTTGGGATTTTCTTTGAGCAATGCTATCATGGTTAAAGGTGATAAATATGTCAAAGAAGAAAAATAAAAAGAATAAACTTGAGAAAACATTAGTCGAAAAAATATTAGACCAACATAAGGTCAAGTATCGTCAAGCCGAATTTGCGGTCACCAAAGATAAAGGTGGAGTTGCGCAAATGGACACCTCTATTCTAAGGGACAAAGAGCAATTCGTCTACAAGACCTTGGTATGTGAAGGAAATAAAACCGGCCCACTTGTCGGAGTTGTACCAGTTACTGAACATTTAAGCATGAAAAAACTTGCTAAGGTTTCTGGAAATAAGAAATGTGAAATGCTTCCTTTAAAGAAACTAGAAAAGACAACGGGTTACGTTCATGGTGCTAATACTCCTATTGGTATTCACTTTACGCACCACTTCCCTATCTATCTAGATAACACAATGAAGGAAACAGACGAAGTTGGTGTTTCAAGTGGTAAACTTGGACGCAGTGTTTTCTTAAATCCAGAAGACTTGGCCAAAGTTACAGAAGCTAAGTTTGCTGATCTGCTTGAATAAAAACGCTTACAATTTATTCAGCCATTGGACGATTTTTATGTTACACTTAAATTATGCCACATTTATAGAAGTAACATATATAGAGGAAGATGACTGAAATGAATATTTTATTGGGTATCATTGGTTTTACAGTTGCAATGATTGCCGCTTTCGTGGTAACCGCACTAGCAATTGCAAAATAAATAACGACTAAAATAATATTTATATTTAAAAAGGAGTAATTTTATATTACTCCTTTTTATGTACTTATATAAAATTACCGTTATTTTATATTATTAAATAAGATCCCTACCAATCTGTAATTATAGGTATAGCTATGCCCATATACTTCTATAAGATTTTTTGTATTTTCTGTGTAGCTTTGTTATTTAAAAGTGCTATTGTAAAGGTGTTATAAAAATCTTAATTCCCAAGAAAGGTTTAAATATTATGGAACATAAAAAAGATTTAGATTTTAATGCCAAACTTTACGGTAAACAAAGATTGGGCTTTCGTAAAATATCTGTAGGTTTAGCTGCAGTGGCACTTGGTACTACATTTTTCTTAAGCAATAGTCAACTTGTTCACGCAGACGAAAATAATGCATCTCAGCAAACTACTGAAGTTAAAGAAAATGCTCAAACAGTAGATTCCGATCAACAAAATGTTGAAACAAAGACGGATAATTCTACTTCATCAGAAATCAGTTCTAAGGACAACACCCAAGAATCATCTTCTAACAATAAAAATGGAGACAGTACTGCATCCCAAGAAAAACAGAACGACAGCAAGCTCGCAATCTCATTAGCTAAAAGCGAAGCTGATACTGATCAGCCTTCCTACTCTTCTACCATTCCCGCAACAAAGAAGAATAATGGTACAAATTTAACTCAAACAACTACCCCAAATAATCCAGCTACCTTAGCATCTGATCAAGATACTGTTCAAGTTGATACCACTGTTAATTTAAACAACGTTAGATCCGTCACTCATGATAATCCGATTACCGTTCAAATCGTTAACGGTGATACTGGCTCAACCGATCCTTTAATGACTAATGACGGAATCAATGATGGCGGAAATTGGCACTTTGAAAAACGTACCGATATAGCTAAACTCTTGGTATAGCGGAACCAATTTAACTACCAGCGTTACCCTTAGTGTTAATGTTCTTGCAAATAATAGTAAAGTAAAGGATTATCTTGCAAGCAACGCTGGTAAAACTGGTGAAGACATTCCTGTAAGCGTAAAAATTACATATCCTACAGGTAATACGGAAACTAAAACTGCATTTTATGCTCATTACATTCCTACTCAAGACAGGGTTAGTTCAGGCGAAATTCTTCAAGGATTCAAATGGTAACTACCAATGCCGGATCAGAAAGACAATGGAATAATATAAGTGACAAGGACTATAGCGACAACAATTTAAAGGATAACGATACCATATATCAATGGGGATTCTACTTCAATTATGGTAATAACTTAAACCCTAATGATATTCTCACGCTTATAAATGCTCAGTTTAGCACAACCTTCCATAATCAAATTTTCTTGCCAAGTTCAATTAAAATCTTTGAAGTCCCAACAAATTTAGTTTCAGATGGTCAAGGTAATCGTTACGGTATTGATGACATACCTTCCGGTCAAACACAAAATGTTTATAGTTACTTAACTACTCATCCAGATGAATAAACAGCTTTTGAGGATTATCTAAAAGCTCATTCAAATTCATCTGGCTTCTCTGTTGATCAATCAAGTGACGGTCCTTTTCATGTTCCTTCTAATGGTCAAAATAACACTTCTTATAGTAGACACGCCTACTTCATTCAAGTTGACGCCGCGGTTGAAAATCCAAGAAATTCACAGTAAAGGTACTGGCACTACTTCTAACCATATTATCGTTTGGCAAAACAATAGCGGTAATGGATCTGAAACTCAAGTGCAACAACAAGCAGTAATCAGATATTATTATGATGATTTAAAGCAATTTTTAAACGTTGATAGTAATTTTAATAATCAAGCTAGTTCTGTAAATGACCCAGCTGGTAACTGGATTAATTTTGGTGATGAAGCTGCGACAACTTTTGATAATTACCAAAGTGAAAATGCCGACAGTGCAGATACTATTTTAGACTCCGATGGTAATCCAGCTAGTTTTGCCGTAACCGGCATCTTTCCTCAATTCAATAATATCAATAACAACACAGACGGAACTGACTCTCACCCACAATACTTCATCGTCCACTTTACACATAAAAAGCAAGCAGCTGAATCACAATCAACCACGATAACAGAACACGTTTCTTATTACTACGAGAACGGCTCAAAGCAAGGAGAAACTGTTCCTGATCAATATGCCCCAATAAATCAAGAATTGCATTTTACTCGTGATGGACAAACTGATTTGGTAACTGGAGTAATTGCCTATGGCAACTGGAAACTCGTAGACGCTAATGGCAATGCAATTTCACTTCCGGCTATTCCATTTAGTCAATTACCACAAACATTGGTTGGAAACTACAAGCTTGATGCAAATGGCACATTTATTGTGAACAACAATACTGGCAAACCATTTTTAATCATTAAGGGTGATAATGGCAGTACTCCAGGCATTTCATTTAATGACGATGAAATAACTTCTCTATATAATCAAAATGGTGGTTCAATCACAGTTCAAATTCCATATATTCAAACTATAAATCCATCAACTCCTAAACCAACTCAACCAGCTCAACAACCTACTTTAGCTCCGGCACCAGATCCCACTACTCCAGTAACACCGCTTCCTACTGTCGAGCCAACTGCAACTGCTCAACCAACTAACGCAACGGTTTTACCAGACGCTACTCCTGTACAACCATTTGAAATTAAAAGAGTTAACTATAAATCAAGTACTAACGTTGCTCCTCATAGTCAAACGCAAAAACATGGTCACGACTACAACTATCTCAGCGCCCCTAAGGCAACCAGTACTCACATTGAAAAGCATGCTATTCAGTCAAAGGGTCAGATAAAGCCTGTTATTTCAAAGACAACTACTAATAAGCAAAATACACTTCCACAAACTGGTGAAAACAAATCTAACTTAGGAATCATTGGTCTAGGAATTGCTGCATTGGCTGGTTTATTTGGACTAGATTACGACAAAAATAAACGTAAAAATTAACCCTTAATAACATACAAAAAGCAGACAGGAATCAAATCCTGCCTGCTTTTCATTTACTCTTTTTTCTTTTCTTGTTCTTTCAGATATTTTTTCTCTCGTCAAAGAATTTAATGGGCATTCCAATAAGAATAATTATCACGCAGATAAGCAACACCTTAGCACTATGAGTATTATGGTAGCCCATCCATGTTATAAAGATCTCGACGATCAATGTCCAAATCATTGATCTCCAAACCAATTTCATAGTCTATCCCCTGCAATTTTTAAATTATTTCCTCTAATTGCAAGAAATTATGCCACGCATTGGCTACATTGCCAAAACTATATTTCTGTCGACTTTGATAAGCATTTTTCAAATATTCTTCAATCATTGCAGGATGAAGATCCAGCGTATTAACCAGCGCCGTTTCATCCCCCGCCTGAATTAATCTACCATTGTAGTTATTGGTAATAATCTCATTAGGACCATAATTAATATCATAGCTAACTGCGGGACAGCCATGTTCTTGTGCTTCAAGCAAAGCCATATCAAATCCCTCATATTGACTGGTTAAGACTTCTAACCAGGCGCTATTATAGACCTCAGTTAAATCCTGCTTAAAGCCGCCAAACACAATCTAATCTTCAGCCTGCAGCTTCTTCACCCAGCCTTCAACTTAGGCTCAGTTTCTGCATCCCCATAACCATAAAACGTCAGGGTCAACTCCGGATACTTCTCATGCAACTTAACTGCTGCTCTAATTACATGATCGAGTCTTTTTACCGCATCAAGACGCGCTACCGCAATCAAACTATACGGCTTGCGGCTGTTAAGGGCTACAGGAGTAATATTCTTTTTAACAAAAGTTACCGGAATTGCGTAGCTATGATCCGTATCAAATAAGTTGGCGGCATGATCTGCTTCTTTATTCGTGGATGAAATTACGCCAGTCAAAGAACCTTCCTTAAGCATATCGCCAATGCCTTGATAAATATCAAACATATCGCCATCATACTGGCCATGAGTCGTCAAAGCTGAATGGAACACCATATATGCACTTTCATTAATTTAAAGGCGTCTAAAGTATAGTCAGAACGGTCCGCATACATCACTGCTTTCGAATCTGCTTTACAAATTTTATCTAAAAAATATGCTCTAAATTCTGCCAAACTATCAAAATCGTGCCAGTTTTCTGCTTCATTCAATTGTACTAAACACAAAACAGGCTGATTATCATCACTACCGCGGTAATGCATCATGATCTTAGATTTACCCAAATTATCATAATATTGGCGTAAAACTAAGCGTTCCTTATCTTCGAAAAATTCCGAGTAAGCTAAACAGCCATCATCGTAGTAGTCTGCTCGACCATAAAACCGTATTGATCGTAATAATTTGCGGAATACAAACGATTTTCCCGCAACACAATCTGCAATCGTTTCTTGCCATTACGATAGGCAATTTTATCCTGTACGTCATAATCTGAGCTATGCAAAATCTGTGCAATTAATTCGTCATCATCATCTTGTTCAGTCTTTAATCCCAAGTTTTGATAATACTGAAAAAGATTGATTACTGAATCAGCTGACTGCAAACTTGCCCGAGCATCATCATGCCAAAGATTATATTCGACTTCGATAATCTTAGCTTCTTGTCCAAACGACTCAAACAAATGAACTCGCCGCATCTGCGCAATTTCAATCGCTGAAGGAGTATGATTTTCTTGACTAGTAATAAAATAATGCATTTATCTTTCCTCATTTAGCAAAAAAGGACGAGCCACATGGTTCGTCCTTAAATATTAATCTGCATGTCTCCACTTCTTGTCAGTCAAAATACGAGCAGCAAGAAGTCCTAAAGGCAAAGCAATCATGATCATTAATGCTTCAGTAATCCAGAAGGCACCAATGTTGATGTTGGTAATCCCAAAATTGAATACTGCACGATACATGTATAGTCCTGGAACCATAATTACGATTGATGGAACCGTAATCGCAATTCTTGGAAAACCAACCTTTTGTCGTACAACACTTGCCAAAAGTCCAGCCAGTAGCGCACCGATAAAGGCTGCCAAAGCTGGAGCCATGTGAGCGTAATCGACTAAACTCAAACGAAGCGTATTAGCCATCGCACCAATAATCGCTGCTGTTGCCGCCATATTTGGTCGACTGTTGAACATAATCGAGAAGCCGAATACCCCACAAAAGCTGGCAATCAAACGCAAGAATGTTAACATGCCTGGATCGATCTTAAGCTTAAGCATAGAACCTGGATGGAGATTCAAAACAGTAGCTACCGCCCAACCAGCCATGGTCGCAATCGTAATGATCAAAATTGCATAAGTAAGTCGTTCAAGTCCTGAACGCATATCCAGTTTGGACATGTCGAGTCCTGACGTAATGAATGGGAATCCCGGAATAACAAACAGCATGGCGCCAATATAACCATAGGCATGGTGGTGATCCAAGTGAAAGAGTAGCGTACCTAAATTGAAGCAGGCAAAGTAAACTACGCAGGCTACCGCAACTGCAACTGCAATTTTGGCTACCAAAGTGATTTTCCGTTTACCCATAAGTGAGCGGACATAGTTACCGACTCCCGCGCCAAAAAAGGCACAAATAACTTCTGGCAAGCCGCCACCTAACAAGAAAATAAATCCAGCACAAGCAAGACCAGAACTTAACCCAGCAATCACAGAAGAATAAGCCGACTTTTGATTGGCAATTTCACGCAAACGTTTATGAATTTGATCAATAGTCCATTGTCCATCACCAGCTTCGAATTGGCGGACAAATTTCTCCAACTCATTCAATTTGGTCATATTTACACCAGTAGCTGGCAAAGACAAGGTTTGCGAGTATGATTCATTATCAACGTCAAAGCAAGTATATTCAATCGATACCAAACCAATATCCGTTGAACAAGTGATGCCGAGCGTTCTTGCGATTGTGTCCATTGAATCACGCACACGCCAAGCTCCTGTACCGCAGCTTAAAAGCATGATGCCAACTCTACCTACAATCGAAGCTTTTTCAACTAGGGTTGCATCTTGGGCCAGTGTATCGCCATCACTCTTGAAGAACTCTTCCCATAGAATTTTCATATGGTGCTTTTCAGATAAATGATGTTCTTGTTCCTTTTCATTCATTGATATGATTACTTTCCTCTATCCTTGATTTTTAGTAAAATTATAGCTCTTTTATTCTACCACAGGATTTTTATCAAGCCCGGCATAAAATTTTATATTTTTAAAAATAAGTACTCCTTTTTTATTACTTTAAACTTATAATATTTTTTAGAGAGTAAGACAAATAGATATAAAGGAAGAAATTTAAAGTGGCACAATTAACAGATGAACAATTAGCCGATATTGCTCATGATTTTTATTTAAGCAAATTAAACATTGGCGAGATTTCACAAAAATACAATTTATCACGCTACTTAATTACTAAGGCGCTGGATGATGCCGAAATGCGCGGTATTGTTAAAATTCAAATTACCCAAGGCGTCAAACGCAATCAGTTATTAGAGCGCGAATTTCAGAAGAAATTTGGTTTAAAAGAAGTCTTCATCTTGCACTGCTATGAAGATAAGGAAGACGATAGTGAAGCTGTCATCAACTTTGCCTCTAAACAAATCGAAAACTACTTACAAAATACTAAGATAGCTGGCGTTAGTTGGGGGGCAACCATGCGCGGCGTAATCAATGATTTTTCTGAAGAAACTTTGACTAAGCTTTACTTCGTGCAGCTTTTAGGTCAACCAATCAACGCTAACCGACGTAAGAATCCATTAACTCAAGAAGCAGCTGACAGTTTGCATGCACACAGTTTAAATCTGCCTGCACCACTATATGTCATTAATCCTAAGATCATTCCTATTTTAAGAACTGAACCATACTTCAAGATAATTGAAAACTGCTACCATGATCTTGAATTGTTGTTTACTGGCTTAGGAAACTTTGATTCTTTCAGAACTAACCAATTCTTACTTACTAACTACGGACCAAAATTATTTAAAGATATCCCTCAAGATAAAGTGGCAGGCATGATAATGGGCCGTCCTTACGATATCAATGGCAACTTTTTTCCTTCCATTGAAAAGCATATCTGTGGTATTTCAATGAAGGATATCATGAAAACACCTATTCGTTTTTGCGTTGTAAGCAATCGCTTTAAGTCAGAGGCCTTGCTTGGAGCACTTCGTAGCGGTATTATCACTCACTTGGTAATCAACGATGCTATCGCAGAGCGAGTACTGCAACATGAAGACTAATTTTTGAAGGAAAAAATGAAAAAAACTAAATTCGACCTATGGATCGGGGCCATTAGCCTGTTTAACTGCCTCTTATTCATCGCTTCATGGTTCGCTATTTTCGGCGCAAGTTTCACCACTAGAATGGCGATGTTCTACTACCTATTTGCTTGGACCGGCGTAATTATTAATGCTATTGCCGTTGTTCAAGCACATAATTTAAAAATTTCCATTATTGGACCAATATTAGGCGTGGTTGGTAATGCTCTTTATGGCTTTACCGCTGTCCTGGCTTGCCTGCCGTAATCATCAATATTATTTCTGCTTTCTTTATTTTTATTGTAAGCGGTTTACAATGACGGTGAGGTGATATATAAGGAGTTTTGAACTGAATCTTGTATTCCAGATGTAGAAAGCATGATGAACTTAGATGAGGCTGTTGCTAATTTTGATTTAAATGGGCAAAAGCCGGAAGATGTTAATGTAGAAAGGATTCCTGCTAATGATTAATGATGTCCGAAGAAAACTTAAGATAAAAATACATCCCTGAACTACTAAAACTGGAGTTTAGGGATGTATTTTTAGCCTAAATATGAAATCGCTACTTGTAATTGTGCTAACTTCATCGTAGCTTGAGCAACATTTTTGCGATCAACATCGACATAAATTTCAAAGTGCTCATCGTCAAATTGATAACCTGATCCTAAAGCAATTTCTCTTGCCGTATCATTTAGTTCTACGTCTTCATCATTAGGGTCAAGCTTGAATAAAATCCGACCGCCGTCACTAACACGACAATGATCTTCTGCTTCGTCTACCCAGACATAAACCGTATCACCATAAGCATCAATCATCATTGTGGCAATTTGCATCGTATGATCATCTACCCAAATAACATTGGTATTTGCAGCTACATAATCACCGATTTCTCTGCTTAATGCCTTTGTCTCTTCTTGTTTCATTTTTTACCTCGTTTTGATCTCAGCTAATTTATAGCCTGAGTCCTTGAACAATTTGAATTTATTCTTCAAGCCACTTGTAATATAGACTTTCTTATCTTTAGTGATAAAAATCGCGTCAGTACCCTTTTTATGTTCAATGTACTGGTAGCCTTTTTCAAGTCCTTTATCAAAAGTAGCAGTTGAAAGTGCATCCCCATCAACAGAATTCTTCGTCACAATAGAAACACCCATCAAATTATTTTGGAAAGGATAACCAGTCTTAGGATCCATCAAATGACTATAGATCGTCTTGCCCACTTTTAAGTATCGTTCATAAATACCTGAAGTAACAATCGTCTTATTCATTTCTGGAATAGAACCAATTGCGGTACCGCGACTCTTTTTAGGATCTTGAATGCCTACCGTCCAATTACTATGATTGGTTGGTGAAGGACCCAATACATATACATTACCACCTAAATCAATAATTGCACTGGTTACGCCATCTTTAACTAAAACTTTTTTCACTTGGTCGGTAATATAGCCTTTGGCAATCCCGCCTAAGTCCAGTTTCATGTTTTTCCTAGTTAAATAAACAGTACGCTCAGCATCATTAAACTTAACATTGCGATAGTTAACCAGCGGCAAACGAGTATCAATTTGTTTTTGCGTTGGTTTATGCGCATCAGGGAAGCCAATCCGCCATAAACTCGTAATCGGCCCAATTGCCATATCAAAGGATTCGTGTGAGTTTTGGCTATAATAATATGCCTTCTTGCATAGGTCGTAGACATCCGCTGAAACTTTCACTGGCTTCTTTCCAGCTTCAGCGTTAATTTTATCTACTTCACTGCCCTTTTGGTTAACGGTAATTTCATCAGCCAATTTTTTAATTCGAGCAAAGCCATCATCTAAAGCCGCACTTTTATTCTTGTTATAAATCTTGATTGTACAAACAGTACCCATTAAGAACTGAGTATCTTCAGTTGGCTTAGTAGTTAAATTTGTTGTACTTTTATTCTGCGTTTTGCTTTTAGTGCTGCATCCCGTTACCACTGTCAGCAGCATCAACAAAAGCAAAAAAACTATAGGTAATTTTCTCTTCAATTTTAAATCTCCAATAAAAAAGAGTAGTCTTTTATACTACTCTTTTAATCATTATCTTCATACAGATAAATTATTCTTTATAAAGAATATTGTCAACCTTAATTGTCTTAGTGTTACCCTTTTGAGCAGCGTTCAACAATTGTGATACGTAGGTAATAAAGTCGTTTGATGATTCAGTAGCACCTGATACTACTTGTACCTTTTCCATATCACCATCGTTGTCCAAGAATTCTTTTCTTAACTTCTTGATGTATTCCTTAGGACCAACTTTTGAGTACTTCTTCATTTGCTTTTCGTATGAAGCGTTTTGAGTCTTTGATTGACCCTTCTTGTTTACTTGGTCGTACTTAAGGTCTGAGATCTTACCATTCTTAATGGTCAAAGTGTAAACTTGGTGGTAACCGTGATCGTAGTTCAAGGTTTCAAGCTTGTAAGTACCATCCTTGTACTTAGCGTTGTTGTTAATGTGGATAGTTGCAGTAGCACCCTTTTGAGCAGCTTGTACTAATTGACTAGCATAGTTTCTCATGCTGTCACTTGAGCTAGTAGCACCTGATACTACTTGAATGCCGTTAATGTTAGCACCGTTTGCCTTGAATTCCTTGCTCAAAGTGTTGATGTATTCCTTAGGACCAACCTTTGAGTACTTCTTCATTTGCTTTTCGTATGAAGCATCTTGGGTCTTTGACTTACCGTCTTTGTTTACTTGGTCATAAGTTGCGTCAGTAACCTTGCCACCCTTGACAGTCATTGACATCTTAACCTTGTAGCCATGGTCGTAGTTATCTTCAACTAACTTGTAAGTACCATCCTTTAACTTAGCACCAGCAATTTGCTTGCCCACTTTTTGCTTCTTAACAACTTGAGTAGTCTTAGCCTTGCTTGATGATGACTTGCTTGAGTTTGAGTTACTTGCAGTAGTTGAACATGCAGTCAACATCAATGTAGATAAGGTAGCTACAGAAATACCATAAATAATCTTTTTAGCTTTCATAAATAAACCCTCTATCTATATATACAAACTTAATATCTATGTGTATTCTATCACAAATACCACCATAAGTTTTATCTTTTTACATTTTTCAAAACTACGGCAATACGAGTTTTAATAACACTTTATTATAATTTTAATAAAATATTTTGCTTATAATTTCTTTTACTATGTGAAAAATAGCACTTTATCATATAGTTTTTTATTGTATAATTAGTTTGTATCTTGAATAAAAAAGTACATTTTTTCATATTTTAGAGGGGTGGAAATAATGACCCAAACCAACATCGTGGTTATAGGTGGTGGATTTGGTGGCTTGTATACCACTAAACACTTAGCAAAAAAACTCAAGAAAAATAAGGATGTAAAGATTACTTTAATTGATAAGCATCCTTATATGACAATGATGACTTCTCTGCATGAAGTTGCAGCAGACCGTGTCGATCCTAGTGCACTTAAGTACGACTTACAGAGACTATTTTCACGTAGAAAGCATGTTGATGTGGTTACTGATGAAGTTACTAAGATTGATCAAAAGTCTAAAAAAGTTATCGGTAAAAACAGCGAATATCCATATGATTACGCAGTTTTAGCAATCGGTTCTCAACCAAACGACTTCGGTACTCCTGGCGTTAAAGAATATGGCTTTACGCTTGGCAGCTTAGATGACGCCGAAAGATTGCGTAATCACATCGATTTAATGGTTCACTTGGGTGCACAAGAACGTGATCCTGAAAGAAGAAAGCAATTCTTGAACTTCGTCATTGTTGGTACTGGTTTTACTGGTACTGAAATGGCTGGTGAACTTAATTCATGGAAGCCAGAATTAGCTAAACGCTACAGCTTGCAGCCAGATGAAATTAAGATCACTATGATGGAAATGGCACCTACTGTAATGAACATGCTTGATCGTGCTGATGCTGACAAGGCTGAAAAATACTTAACCAAGCATGGTGTTGATATCAAAGTAAATACCGGTGTAGTTGGTGTTCATGATGACCACATCGATTTAAAGAGTGGCGATACCTTCCCTACCAGAACTTTGATTTGGACAGCCGGTGTTAAAGCTGTTGATTCCGCTAAAGACTTTGGCTTTGAAACTGCTAGAGCTGGCAGAATCGTTGTTAACCAATATTCACAAATTCCAGATGATCCACACATCTACGTTATCGGTGACGTGGCTATGTACGATGAAAATGGTTCAGGTCGAGGCGAACCTCAAGTCGTTCAAGGTGCCGAATCGGCTGGTAAATGTGCCTTTAAGAACATCCTGGCACAAATCAACGGCGGCGAACCTACTAAGTTCAAAGGTACCTACTCAGGCTTCATGGTTTCACTTGGGCCTAGTTGGGGTGTTGCTTCATTAGTTAATACCTTCCACTTAAGTGGTTTCTTCGCAATCTTGATGAAAGACTTAGTTGATATGATCTACTTCATCGAGATCTATTCTGGTTACTACTTGTTCCACTACATTATGAATGAATGGTTCAGAATTAAGCGTCCAACTCTTTGGCGTGGTAACCTTAACCGCTATGGTAACGTTCTTTGGACTGTCCCACTTAGAATTTTCTTAGGTATGATGTGGCTGATCGATTGCTGGTACAAAGTACAAGGATCTGGTTCTTGGTTTAGCAACAAGCTTCAGTTACATTTCCCATGGCTTGCTCAAGCAGCTACTAGTGGTGCAACTTCAAAGGCAGCCGCAACTACAGCAGCTAGTGGTAAAGCAGCTGCCGCAAGTGCAAATGCCGTTCAGTTCTCACTCAACTATGATTATGGTCACTCACCAATGGCTGTATTCGACCAAATGCCAAGTTGGGTTCAATCAATGACTAAAGCAGTTATTCCTAACAAAGCCGCTGCCTTAAACGCACAAAAGATTATGACAGTTGTCGAAATTTTGTTGGGTGTACTTTTAGTCATCGGTTTATGTACATTCTTAGCTGGTGGTATGAGTGCCGCATTTATCGCTATCTTCTGTTTATCAGGCATGAACTACTGGGTAAACGTTTGGATGTTCTTCGCTGCAATTGCAGTAATGAATGGTTCCGGTAGATCATTCGGTCTTGATATGTGGTTCGTCCCATGGCTTGAAAAGACTCTTGGCAAGGCAAGATATGGAGTCCTGCGGCCGATATATCATGTCGACAAAAACGGTGTAAAGAATTAAAATATTATCAGTTAGTAAAAAGGTCCTATAGTTTTAAGCTATAAGACCTTTTTGATTGATATAGTGAGGTTGGCCAGCATGAGAAAAATAAAAATTGGAGACATTATTATTGGGATTCTTTTGCTGGCGCTTAGCTTTACTCCCTTCTTCTTTTTAAAAACGCATAAACAAGCAAGTCCAACTAATGAAGAAATCGCAGTGGTTAAGGTTAACAATAAAGTAGTTAAAAAAATAAATTTAAAACAAAACACTGTTTGGACCTATGACAAAAATGGAAAAAGAAATGTCTTAGAGGTCCGTAATAAAAAAGTTCATATGGTTGAGGCTAATTGCAAAGATCAGGTTTGCGTTAAAGAAGGTTGGAAGAGCAAGCCGGGACAGACGATTGTTTGCTTGCCCCATAAGTTCTTAGTGGAAATTAAGCAAAATGGCCACCCCGCAAACAAAAATGACTTTAATCACACGTTGGTAAATCCATGATGAAATCAAAACAAACTTTACAACAAACAATATTTTTAGGCATTCTGTGTGCAGAAGGCATTATCTTAGGCATTATTGAACAAAGTTTGCCACCAATTTTTGCATTTGCACCCGGAGCTAAAATCGGCTTAACCAACATCATTACAGTGATTGCACTACTGATTTTGCCCTTTAGTGACTGCCTGCTTTTGATATTTTTACGAGTCACTTTAACGGCACTCATCTCAGGAACTGTCTCAACTTTTATTTATGCTTTTAGCGGTGCTTTTTTAAGCTTGCTAATCATGAAAGCATTTATGATCTTCTATCCTAAGTTTCTCAGCATCGTCGGCATCTCAATTATTGGTGGCGTGATTCACAACCTAGGCCAGCTCCTAGTGGCTGCCTTGATCGCCAAAAGCTGGTATATCATGCTTTATCTCCCTATTCTTACAGTCATGGGAATTCTAGCAGGTATTTTAGTCGGTGTAACTAGTTCATATTTGATGCACTATATTAATGCACTATCCTTTATCAAAAATAAGTTATTCATTACTGAAAGGTAATTTATGATCAACGAAGCAAAATTTTGGCAAGATATGCCAGAAGTACAACAACAACTAAATCAAATCGATCCCATTATTCAAGACAATTTGGCTTCTGTTAAAGGAAAACTGGGTGAAGCATTACGGTATGCTTTTTCTGCTAGCGGCAAAAAATTGCGCCCTGCTTTCGTACTTGAATTTGGTCAGCTTCAAAAGCCAGCAAAGAATGATCGCTTATTGAAGATCGCCACTTCAGTTGAAGTGTTGCACAATGCGACCTTGATTCATGACGACATCATTGATGAATCCCCTGATCGGCATGGTCGTGAATCCATCCAGGCTAAATATGGCAAGCAAATTGCAGTTTATGCAGGTGATTTTCTCTTTGCTCTATCTTTACGCATGCTGAGCAACAATACCTCTAAAATTACCAATTTGCGCATTAATGGTAGTGCAATGCAAAATATCTTAGCTGGTGAAACTGAACAGTTTGGTAATGAATATAATATGCAAATCACTAAAAAGGAATATTTGGATCAAATCAGAGGCAAAACCGCCATTTTATTTGGTTACTCCTGCTTTATTGGTGCACTTGAAGGTGGCTTTAAGAGAAAGGCAGCCAATCAGGCTAAAAAAATCGGTGAATCTGTGGGCATGGCCTTTCAATTAAAGGACGATATTTTGGACTACACAGCTGAAAGTTCCGTGCTAAATAAGCCCGTACTGGCCGATGTTGTTAACGGTGTTTACACTGGACCATTGATTTTTGCTTTAGAAAAAGATCCAGATAGTAAATTGCATGATTTAGTCAAAAAAAGCAAAGATCTAACTACTGCAGATCTAAAAGAAATTGACCACTGGGTCAAAGATAAAGGCGGTATCCAGGCTGCAGAAAAGCTGGCGACTGATTATACTAACAATGCCTTAGAGCTCTTAGAAAAGAATTTTAAGCAATATCCACGATACGAAGTTATTAAACAAATAATCGATAAATTATTAGCGCGTCAATATTAAAAAAGACTAGTAAAGCACACTAATTTAATGTGTTTTACTAGTCTTTTATTTTAGAAATTAAGCAATTTTCCAACAAACATCGTAATTGCCTGCATCCCAATTACCATTCGATAATTGGCAAGGGATGTTGGAAAGGTTGTCCCTTTCCCTGGGTTTGCAATAAAACTTTCTACGTTCTTTCTTACCTTAGGAATAGTGATCAACGTTAATAGCGACATGATTGGTGCCATGTGCAAAATAACAGCAAGCACAATTGCGATAAATGGCGTATATCCCATAAAGCGATATAGATTAAAAGCCTTCTTTTTACCAAAAACAATTGGCAAAGTATAGCGATGATCCAACTTATCGTTTTCCATATCGGAAATATTATTAGCTAGCATGACCCCTGAGTTATACATCATCGATGGATAGCAAGCTAAAATAATTGCAATCATCGCTGTGAGCGACCCTTTAATACTAAAGGCAAAACTACCATTAGCAATCTGCTTGAAATTTAGTGAAATCAACGTATTCCAATTGTTGTTTACGTATGCAAACAAGAAAGGCACGCCCATCCCTTGTGAAATACCACAGAATATTTCTCCCATTGGCGTTTTGTCAATTGGAAATGGTCCTGCAGTATAGCTACAAACAATTAAGAATAATGCTCCACCAGTAAAGAAGAGGAACCAATTAGTTCTAAAGCAAAGCCAGATACCGGCAGCCGCAGAAATAATCATCATGATGACGATCACGCTGATCGCATTCGTCATCGAAATATTTTCTTTTTCCATCACATTTTGCTTACGTGTCTGCTCAGTTTTGGCATGGCGGTAATCCATTACATTGTTAATGCCAGTTACCATGTTATCCTGAATCATTTCAGCAAAAAAGAAGATCAAGGCATTTTGCCAATTCCAATTGCCCAAATAGTAGAAAACAAATGCAGCCCCTAACGCGTAGGCATATAAGGAAAGAATGGATGTTTTTATATCAACGAATTTAAAATACTTTTTTAGTGACATTCTCTTTTTTCAAAAATAAAAAGCCTGATTCAGCGAACCAGACTACTTCTAACAAAACAATTAAGCTTTTTTCGTCTTTTTAGTAATTCCTGCAATAGCTTGGAAGACAACCAAAACAATGTAGAAGTAAAATACATAAACCAAGCCAGCAATATCGAGTTGCTTCGAAGCAAACCAATACCATTGATTATCTTGTGAGCTATAAATCCAATATAAAATTCCCAATGCAATTAAGCCTAAAGCATTGATAATAGCAAAGATCCATAAGTTGCCGTTCTCATGCTTTGCCAGGTAGATTAATGACCAAACTAATGACCAAGCACCCCAGAGGCATGCTGCAACTACAACACACCAATAAAACACCGTTGCGAACATTCTTCTAACCCTCTTTCATTCATATAGTTCTATTTTAACATAATGTGAAAATCGTAACTTATTTTATTATAAATTATTCGAAAATATTCAAATTAAATAACTTTTATGTAAATAATCTGAAAAAGCATTCCTACCTTGACGGTAACCGTTTTCTAATTATACCTTTTAACTATACTAATTTTATGGAGACATTTATGAAAACTAGAGGCTTATCAGTTAAAAACGTTGTAGCAATCGGAATTGGTTCGGCTATTTATGTCATTTTAGCCCGTTTTACCTCAATTCCTACGCCTATTCCTAACACCAATATTGAACTCGTCTTTCCTTTTCTTGCTTTGCTTGCGGCAATCTATGGAGCTAAAGTTGGTTTTGCAGTAGGTTTTATTGGTCATGCTTTATCTGACTTTATCATGTATGGACAAACTTGGTGGAGCTGGGTTTTAGCCACTGGGATCTTCGGTTTGATTATTGGTCTTTCCAGAAAACCCTTGGATCTTAAAAACGGTATTTTTGGTTTTAAACAAATTATCTTTTTCAATATTGTCCAAATTTTGGCAAATGCCATCGCTTGGATTGCTGTTGCACCAGTTGGCGACATTCTTATTTACAGCGAACCTGCTAATAAAGTCTTCGTCCAAGGCATCAGTGCCACGATTTCTAACGGAATTACCATTATGATCGTTGGCACGCTGCTGCTTAAGGCATATGCTGGAACTAAGATCAAAAAAGGCAGTTTGCGCAAAGAAGATTAGAAAGGCGTTTTATGACCCAACCAATTATTTCATTCAAGAATTTCACATTTAAATATGATAGTCAGGCATTTCCAACGCTAAAGAATATTAACTTAGATATTAATAAGGGAGAAAAAATTCTCATCGCTGGCCCATCAGGTAGTGGTAAATCTACGATTGGTCGCTGCCTTAACGGTTTGATCCCTAACATCGATACAGGCGATATCGAAGGCGAATGCTTAGTTGACGGTAAAAATATCAAAAACACTAATTTATTTGATTTATCTTTTACTACTTCAACCATTTTACAAGATACTGACAGCCAGTTTATCGGTTTAACCGTTGGTGAAGACATTGCTTTTGCTTTGGAAAATGACTGCAAACCGCAAAACAAAATTCGTCAAACAGTGCACCGCTGGGCTGATGAGCTTAATATTTCGCACTTATTAAAACAGTCACCCCAGAATTTATCAGGCGGGCAAAAACAAATTGTGGCTTTAGCAGGTGTCTTAATTGATGAATCACCTATTCTGCTTTTTGATGAGCCGTTAGCCAACCTGGATCCTGCTTCTGGCGTTAAAACAATGGCCCTGATTGATCAAATTCAAAAGGAATTGAACGCCACGGTAATCATTATCGAACACCGCGTTGAAGAAGTGATGCGTCAATCACTTGATCGTATTATTTTAATTAATGATGGTGAAATCGTTGCTGATAAAAAGCCGAATGATCTTTTACACGAAAACAGATTAGAAGACATTGGCGTTAGAAGTCCGCTTTATTTAAAGGCGTTGGAAAAAGCCAATATTGATATTGCCAGCATCCCTGATTTAACTTCTGTTGCAGCCTTGCCAGATGAAGCTGAAATCGGCAATAAATTGCAATACTGGGTTGATCACAGCACTTTAGAAGGTGAAAAAGAAGAAACTACTCCTTTACTTGAATTAAAAGGCGTTGGCCACCGCTACAACAAATTGCAGGTTAATCCATTGCACGATGTCACAGCTACCATCAACAAAGGCGACTTTGTTTCAATCGTTGGTCAAAATGGTGCTGGTAAAACTACCCTTTGCCGTATTATCTGTGGCTTCATCTCAAACGAAGGACGCGTTCTCTTTAACGGTGATGACTTAGCCTCACTCTCAATCAAAGAACGTTCAGAAAAAATTGGCTACGTCATGCAAGATCCTAATCAAATGATCTCCCAAAAGATGATCTTTGACGAAGTCGCATTGGGTTTACGTTTGCGCAACTATAATAAGGAAGCAATCAAAGAAAAAGTCTATCATGCGCTAAAGATTTGTGGCCTCTACCCTTACCGGAACTGGCCTATTTCTGCTTTAAGTTTCGGTCAAAAAAAGCGTGTGACAATTGCTGCAATTCTGGTGCTTGAACCTGATCTGCTTATCTTGGATGAACCAACTGCAGGACAAGATTGGAAGACATACACTGAGATCATGGGCTTCTTAAATCAACTTAATGAGCAAGGCAAAACGATCATGATTATCACTCACGACATGTACCTCATGATGGAATACACCAATCGCTCACTTGCTTTTGCGGATGGTGAATTAATTGCAGATACTCTGCCAATCAAGCTTTTAACTGAAAAGAGCTTAATCAGAAAGGCAGCTTTAAAGCGAACCAGCTTATATGATTTAGCTAAAAAATATCAGTTAAGGGATCCTGACGCATTCGTTCGCGCATACATCAATTCAGAAAGGAACAAGTAATATGCATGATGAAAGTCAAATACTAGGCTATCAACCAGGGAGTGGTTTTATCTATCAGCTAAATGCCACGACTAAGTTAGTTTTCATGTTGCTGGTTTCGGCAGCTTGTATGATTACTTACGATACCCGTTTTCTAGTTGCGATTGGTATTCTCTCGATCTATCTTTTTAAGGAAGCAAACATCAAATGGCGTCAAATTTCTTTTATCGTTAAATTTATCGTTGCTTTCATGATTTTGAATTTGCTCTTTGTTTACCTTTTCCAACCAACTTATGGTGAAAATATCTATCATTCAAAGAGTATCTTGATTCATGCTGGTTACTTTACATTGACCATTCAAGAAGTTTTCTACCTACTTAATTTATTCTTGAAATACGTCTGCTCAATTCCAGTCGTGCTGCTTTTCTTGCTCACAACGAATCCAAGTCAATTTGCGGCAAGTTTAAATCGCATCGGTATCAGCTATAAGATTTCTTATGCCGTAGCATTGGCATTGCGCTACATCCCTGATATTCAAAATTCTTATTGGTCCATCTCGGCCGCACAACAGGCACGTGGTGTTGAACTAGCCAAGAAAGCTAAATTATCTAAACGAATCAAAGGCACATTAAACATTGTCATGCCACTAATCTCCACTAGTTTGGATCGAATCGATACAATCAGTACGGCAATGCAACTCAGACGATTTGGTTCCAAGAAAAAGCGTACTTGGTATGTTGCAGAATCATTTAAAAAAGATGACTTTTGGGTAATGGGATTAGCCGTTGTACTAGTTTTACTTGTCGTACTTCTTTGGCAACTTGATCACGGCCGCTTCTATAATCCATTTGTATAATTAAAAGGGATCGCTATTAATTTAGCGATCCTTTTTATGATGTTTCTTCTTTTTATCGTCGTCTTCTAAGGTAACGATTTCTGGCTTTTTAGGTATTGGCGGTGTAATTACTTCATAATTGCGCAAACGTCGTTCTAGATAATCGTCTAGTTCTTTACCGATATTTTCGTGAACAATTATTGTCATTTAGTCCACCTTCTTTTTTTAATTATACATCTAAAAGTGCAGATCAAATAAGGTGATCACTAGATATGTCATACCGCTGGCAATTACGGGGCCAGCTGCCACGCCTTTGAAGACCACCACACCGATGATCGTACCGAGCACTAAGGCAACGGTCACTTGTGGTACGGCGGCTAATTGGTCAACGCCATATCTAGATAAAATAGCGACTGCGATACCTGCTAAAACTGCGATCCATCCTGCTGGTGTTTTAAAAGTTTTGATTAGGTCTTTAAAACCAATCTGTCCGGTAGCAATAGGGATTAAGATTGCGACTGAGATGACAGTCACGCCCCAGTTGATTCCTTTTGCTTGAATTGTTGGCAGCCATTTACTGGTAAAAGGTAGTAATTTGAATAGCATCACAACCCCTGTTGCAATAATCAATGACATATTTTTTCCAACTAATGCTACCACTAAAATTAGGGCTAAAAATAGCCAGCTCTCCATCTACTTTTCCCCCTCAAAAATACTTATTTTCTTACTTTAACAAAAAATTGTTTTCAAGACAAAATAAGTGAAATCTAATTCCAAATATGCAATAATAAAAATACGCAAGGAATGAATATTGTATACGCAAATATAGTCCACGGAAACGTGGACTTTTTTGTTTGCAAAAGAAAAAGCCCGATTGCTCGGACTTTTTGGGACATAAGTTTATTAAGGTTTAATTTATTCTTTCTTGGCTTGACCGAGGAAGCCGATCATTATTGATGCAGCGCCTAAGACCAAACCAAGTAAAGTAACATGATTTTGCTTTTGTCCAGTTTGTGGAGGTGTAGTTGCCACCTTTTTATTTGCTTTTTTAACTTGAGGAGTGACTACCTTGTTCAAGCATTATCGTTTTTAACACCGATATACTTCAAAACATTGCCACTAAATTACCATCTTCGTCGACCAAGTCAATTGTGTGATCAATCACATTTACTTCTCGCTCGCTAAAATCATGCAAACCCAGAGAAGTTAGCAATTGTTCCCACTTTTTTCTAGTCGAGGAGTAGTTTAAAAATAAATCAACGACTTTGTCTATAAACATGCCACCTTACTAAGCATTAATAACAAGTAATTATTTCAATTTAATCACCAAATTTTTAATTTTTTCAAAAAATCAGCGATGATCTCATGTGTTTTTTCAGGTTGTTCTGCCTGTGGTAAGTGACCACATTCAGGAATTAGAGCAGTTTCTACCTGATCATTTAAGAATTTAACCGCCTTAATAAAATCAGGATTGAAATATGGCGATTTAGCCCCAGCAATTACAAGAAGTGGCACAGGCATATCCATGACCACGTCGCGCCAATCTTGCTCAGCATGTTCAACTAAGCAGCTATAGTTTTCTTCCGGATCATAAGGAAATTCTTGATATTCCTTCTTAGCTGCTTCAAACATTTCGTCATCAATATGGTGATAAAAAGCCTTGCCAAAATCTAGCTTTAACATTTCAGGATAGTTATCCCAATTTAGATCTTTAAAACCATACTTCCAATTCTTGTCGGCGATCATCTTTGGTGATTGATCCAAGTCAACCATTGCCTTGAGTCTACCCTTGCCATAGATGGATAAATAAGCCCAGATGTTGGCGGCACCCATGGAGTTGCCAATTGCAACAACATCATGCAAGTCTAGTTTAACTAGTAATTCTTCTAAATCTGCGGCATGACGACTAATGCGTTGTCCGCGATAAGTACGTTCAGATTTTCCTTGGTTTCTTGGATCCAGCATAATGAAGCGATAATCCTTCTTAAATAAGTTAATTAAATCGCGCCACATCTGACTAGAACCACCGATTCCTGGGATTCCGAGCAAAACTGGCTTATCTTTTTCACCAGTATCACTGTAATGTAAAGTTACATTATCATTTGTTTTAAATTCCATTTTTCCTTACTTTCTATTACACAAAAAGTCAACCTGGTACTCCCAGATTGACTTTACTTTTAACAGACGCCAATAACTTTCATCCATAAAGTACCAACAATACCAAAGATCAAGATGTAGATGATACCTAAAACAAAGTTCATCTTCCACCATTCATTTTGTTTGACATAGCCCGTCGTAGCCAAAATAGAAGCTGGACCGTTAGCATAGTGCGTGGTTGATGCGTTGATTGCGCCGGTGAATGCCAAAAGCATTGCTAAAAGTCCAAGTGGTGCACCCATAGCTGTTGCCACAGTCAAGAATGGCGAGTACAAAACAGTCATGTGTGCAGTACCACTAGCAGAGAAGTAGTGAGTGTAGAACATTAATAGAACTAAGACTACTAATACCCCACCCCAGCTAATGCCGTGAACTTCACTTTGAATAAATTTGGCAAACTAACCGATAAAGCCGTAAGAGATAAGCTTGCTGGCCATGAAGATCAAAATTGAAAGCCAAAGCAAAATGTTCCAAGCACCAATTTCGTGCAAGGCATCTTCCATACTCAAGACACCGGTAATCAGCAAAATTGTTACAGCTAAGAATGCTACAAATGCTGAATCAAGTTGTGGAATTTTGGAAAAGCCTGAAAAAAGCCAAAGCAAAATAGCTAAGCAGAAGACTGCAGCTATAATCTTTTCTGGTTCAGACATTGGCCCCATTTCTGCTAGCTTGCCATCTGCCCACTTTTTAGCGTTAGGTGTTTCCTTAACCTCAGGTGGGTACATCTTGTAGATGACGATCGGAATAACTATAACAGGTACCAAAGCTGCTCAGAACCAGCTAACCCAGCTCATTTGATAACCCTTTTGTGCCGCCATTTGTTGAGCAACCAAGTTAGGAGCCGTACCGGTAATGAACAAAGCGGTTGACAAAATGTTGGTATGAAAGGCCGTAAAGTCTAGATAAGCACCAATCTTTTTCTTGATGGATCATTTGGATTAGAATCGTAACTCTTAGAAATTGATTCAACTACTGGCCAAGTAACACACCAGTACGAGCACTATTTGATGGAATCAAAGCACCCATAATCAATTCCAAACTAGTAATCGCATAACCGATACCAATTGATTTTTTACAAAAACGTTTAATCATGAAGTATGCGACACGGTTACCTAAACTTACTAATACCGTGAGCCATGATAAAGGCCAAATAAAGCCTTTGTAGTTTACTCTTTCTAGATATTTCATTTTTTCTTCTCCTGCTTAGCTTTAATAAACTAAATTTTAAAAACGAATGTTTTCACATAGTATTATATACTTTTTATTCGAAATTTAAGCATTTTTCAAATAAATATTGATTTTTTAGTATTTTATAAAAATATATTAACTTGTGAAATTAGTTCATAAATAACTTGTTATTTTTATAGGTAAAAGAAAAAAGCCTAGTAAAAACTAGGCTTTGAGCTATTAACCAATGTTGTCCCATGGCTTTAGGTCGATTGCTGGGCCTTCTGCCAATTTAACTTGTTCATCAGTCAAAAATTCTTTTCTAACTACGACATCGTAAACATAATCTTCAAACCATGGTTGGCTCATTTCGTAGAAGCCCTTGTGACCATATTTATCGCCCCAAGAGTTTTCAACCTTCCACTTGCGAATGTGGCCGTGATCTTCATCAACACCGACTAAGGTCATATCGTGAGTAGCAAAACCCTCGCCAGTCGCTAAACGATCAGCCTTGCTCATCTTGGTATCAACACCAAATAATTTATCGGTTTGGTAAAGTTTGGTATCAAGATAACCAGTCTTTCTTTCCATTTGCTTCAAAACGTCGTTACCAAAGATTACGGCATCCCCAGACTTAAGTTGTGCTACAGCAGCTTGAGCCAAGTATTCAATTGGCACATTCAAAAACTTAATTTGATCACCGCCATCAACATTGTCATAAAGTGGCATATGGTAAAGCTTGTTAAATTCGTGGTTAGGACAGTTTGATAAAACTACATAATCATCAAACTTAAAGTCCTTGAAATACTTTTGTACGAATTCACGTGGAGTTAAGTCTCTTTCCAAGTGATATTTCTTGTCGTCATCGCGGTATTCCAAGTCAAACTTCTTTGGTGGTTCGCCTAAGGCAACAGATACCATGCGGTAAACTTCATTCAAAAAGTGCTTCTTAGCCTTTTCAAGTTCATCTTGTGAACTGCCTTCACTAACTAATTTACGTAAAGCAATAGCATCTTTTCTTTCCTTACGTGCTAAAGAATCGATCAAACCAGTAGTATTGTTGGAGTTAAAACTTTCAGGCATTGCGTATGAAGGTACAACACCATATTTTTTAACTAGGTTGATGGCCATGCTCCAAAGTCCGCCATCTTCACCAGCAAAAGCTAACCATGATTGCACTTCGCGGTCGTTAAGTGGCTTATCAGCCAAACGGATCATTGCATCATAAAAGGCATTTGCACGTTCAATCTTATCCCAGAAAAAGTTATAAGCTTGTGAGAAAGTGAAATCTTTTACTTTGTTTTGCTTGCCAAAGTAATGACGCAAAACATTCAATGTGGCAAATTCCCAGCAACGACCAGAATGCTTTTGGTCAGTCACGCCATCTACATCAAGTTCAGTTGAAAAAACATGGTTTAAACGTTCTGAAACGCGATCGTTAAAGGATGCTTCAAGTAATCCGCTACGACGAGCAGCACGTGAAGCAACTTGATTTTTGCTATTAGTATTGAAATCGGCAGAAAAGTCTGCGATCTCTTGATCAGAAATAACTGTCATATCCTACCTCGTTAGTCTCTAATTTTTTATTAATTCTTTAATCATAATAATACCTTCTTTTGTATTATCTAGCAAGCAAAAAAAGCGTTCAATGAACGCCTTTTTCTTAATATATCTATATCAATTAAAGTTCAATACCTGATAAAACTTCTTGCATCTTATCAGCTGAGTTGATCATCTTAGCATTTTCAGCATCTGAAATTTCGGTTTCGATAACCTTTTCGATACCGTTGCCGTTAATAACAGCTGGAGTACCTAAGTAAAGGTCGTGCTTAATGCCGTATTCACCGTTGATTGGTGCTGATAATGGCAAGCAGATTGAACGGTTGTCCAAAATAGCACTAACGATTTGGGTAAGCATCATAGCAACACCGTAGAATGTAGCACCCTTGTTGGCAATAATCTTACCACCCTTCTTGCGGACATCAGTTTCAATTTCGCTTAAAACGTCGTCGTTGATTTCAGCGTAGTCACGAAGTGGCTTACCATCAACGATTGATTCATCAAAGTTTTCAAAGCTAGTGTCACCGTGTTCACCTAAAACCATTGAGTTTACCTTAGCAACTGGAACGTTAAGTTTCTTAGCCAGTTCAACGCGAAGACGCATTGAGTCAAGTGAAGTACCAGTACCAATTACACGATTCTTAGGGAAGCCTGACAATTTTTGAGTTAAAGTAGTCAAAATGTCTACTGGGTTAGCTGAAACAACGAATACACCCTTGAAGCCTGAGTCAACGATTGGCTTAACAATACTCTTCAAGATCTTAACGTTCTTAGCTACCAAGTCAAGTCTAGTTTCACCTGGTTTACGAGGAACACCAGCAGTAATTACACAAACATCAGCATCTCCGGCATCGCTGTATTCAGCTGGGTGGATGTTGGTTTGACCCATAAATGGAGTGATATCTTCAAGGTCCATTGAGTCACCAACTGGACGATCCTTAGCTACATCGCAAATTGCCAATTCATCAACAGTAGCGTTTTGCAATAAGTCATTTGCAAAAGTTGAACCTACGGCACCATCACCAACAAGAAATACTTTTCTACTCATAAGTTATATTAGTCCTTTCATAAACGTAATTTTCTACATATTCCATTATACACTAAGCGCTTACATTAGACACTATTTATTAATTAATTACGTTAATATTGTGCTTTTCTTAACAAATATATTGAAAAAAAAGACAACTCTCATTGTCTCTTTTTCGGTTAGATTTATTTGTGTTCTCTAGCGTATTTAGCCATTTGAATACCAGCTTGGCGACCAAAGATAACCGTTTCAGCAACTGAGTTACCACCAATACGGTTGTTGCCGTGAAGTCCGCCAGAAACTTCACCAGCTGCATAAAGACCTTTAATTACGTTACCGTTGGTATCCAATACTTGAGTTTCGGTGTTGATATGAATTCCGCCCATAGTGTAGTGAATAGCTGGGTGAATGTGAATAGCGTAGTATGGTCCACGGTTTAATTCACGATCCATACCAGTAGTTCTGCCAAATTCCTTATCCTTGTGGTTTTCAACGGCCTTGTTCCACTCATCTACTGTGGCAGCTAAGTTTTCTGGATCAACATCAATTTCCTTAGCTAAGTCAGCCAAAGTGCTGCCCTCCTTAACCAAGCCAATGTGGTCATAAAATTCTACAGCTGCAAAATGAGCACGAACACCTGAATCGAAGACCAAGTATGCACCGTCTTCGTTTAAACCAGTAATCGCACTTGAAACAATTTTACGGGTGTTTAATTCGTTAACAAAACGCTTGCCGGCCTTGTTAACCAAAATAGCACCTTCACCACGTAAACCTTCACCGATTAAGTAAACGTGTGGGTTATCAGTATCTGCAGTTGGGTGAACTTGAATAAAGTTCATTTGCATCAATTGCGCACCAATTTCTTTAGCAAGCTTAATCCCATCGCCAGTAGCACCTGGTTGGTTGGTAGTCTTGTAGTCAACTAAATCCGGACGATACTTCTTGATGATTTCTTTAGAAGCGCCAAAGCCACCAGTAGCAAGCAAAACTGCCTTAGCCTTAATTGTTTTAACGCCTTCATCAGTTTCAACTTCTACGCCGTTAACATTGCCATTCTTGTCTTGCAACAATTTAGTTACTTTAGCACCAGTAAAGATATCTACACCGGCCTTTTTAACTTGGTTAGTTAAACGTGAAGTCAAATAAAAGCCAACTGGTTCCATTGAACCTGGACGGTGAGCTCTCTTTACGCTCATCCCACCGGTAATGGTTAAATCAGTCAAACGAACGCCATATTTCATTAACCAGCTAATTGCAATAGCGGAGTGGTTAACAAAGTACTTAAGCATTGCACGGTCGTTTAATAAACCGCCACCTTTTAAAGTTTCTTCGTAAAAGTCACGGTTGTTGTCAATGATTCCTTCATCAAGTTGAACCAATGATTCAGATGCGTTCATACCACTAGAAGCACGACTAGTGTTACCACCAGTTTTACCGTTCTTTTCCAAAATAACAACATTCAAACCAAGTTCACGAGCTTGAAGTGCTGCTGTTAAACCAGTACCACCTGAACCAACAATTATTGCATCATATTTATTTTTTAATTCTTTATTATTTGGCATAATATCCCCTATTATTCTTCTGGAGTGGACTTGTCGACATTAGTCATCTTCATGTAGTCCATCCATTCATCGTATTGCTCTTCGGTAACCTTGCCGCTCTTTAAGGCAGCTTCTTTCAAAGTAGTGCCCTCTTTTTGTGCAGCTTGGGCAATTTTAGCAGCCGCATGGTAACCAATGTGTGGTGATAAAGCAGTAACTGTCATCAATGAGTTTTCAAGCAAATCATCCATTCTTTCATCGTTAACAGTTAAGCCATGAATCATTCTATCAGCAAAACCAGTAATTGTACCAGTTAATATATCACAAGAATCAAGGAATGAAGCAATCATGACAGTCTTAAAGACGTTCATTTCAAAGTTACCTTGACTTGAAGCAAAAGTAATCGTGGTATCATTACCAAATACTTTAGCAGCAGCCATAGTTACAGCTTCGGCTTGAGTTGGGTTTACCTTACCTGGCATGATACTTGAACCTGGTTCGTTAGCAGGAATATTTAATTCACCGTAACCAGCTCTTGGACCTGATGCCAAGAATCTGATATCTTGAGCAATCTTAAACATGTCGGCTGCGAGCGTCTTAAGTGCACCATGCATTACATCAAGACCTGAGTGGTGAGCTAAGCCCCAGAACTTGTTGGTCTTTACCTTGAATTCATGGCCGTAGACTTCTGATAATTTACCGGCAATCTTTTCTGTCATGCCTGGAGCTGCGTTCAAGCCAGTACCTACGGCAGTACCACCAATGGCCAATTCATAAAGAGTTGGCTTTAATTCTTGAATGTATGACAAGTCATGTTTAAGTGCTGAAATATAGCCTGAAACTTCTTGACCAAAAGTTAAAGGAGTAGCATCTTGCAAGTGAGTACGACCAACCTTAACAGTCTTCCAGTACTTCTTTTCTTTAACTACTAATTCATCAATTAAGTGTTGAACAGCTGGTTCAAGTTTATCAAGTGCTTCAACGGCAACGATGTTCATTGCTGTTGGGAAAGTATCGTTAGAAGATTGACCACGGTTAACGTCATCGTTTGGCAAAATGTTCAAACCTGGGTGCAACTTGTTAGCTAAGTTAGCAACAACTTCGTTGACGTTCATGTTGCTTTGCGTACCTGAACCAGTTTGCAAAACGTGAAGTGGGAAGTCCTTTCTTAAGTCTTCATCGCTCAAGGCTAAAAGATGATCAATTGCATCTTCAATTGCTTCACCTTTTTCCTTAGGTTCATCCCCAACTTCCACATTTGATTCGGCAGCAGCCTTCTTCAAATGCAAAAATGCACGGATGATTTGTAAAGGCATTAACTCACCGCTTGGGAAGTTATTGCGACTTCTTTCCGTTTGTGGACCCCACAAAGCATCCTTAGGAATTTTTACAGGACCGATGGTGTCGCTTTCAATACGATAGTTTTCTTCGCTCATTATTTTTCCTCCTTACATAAGCATAAGGTTTTTGTTAGTTTTCAATCACCTTTTATGATACCTGTAAAGGCTTTCTTTTTCAATTAAAGAAAAAAAGATCTAGGATAGCCTAGATCTCATCTTAAAAATTTCTACCTATTTTGATGGTTCATCTTTTTAGCAAAGAAGTCACCAACAATTTGTACAATAAAAATCAAAATAATTACTAAGACAGTAGCAACTAAGGTAACGTCATTGTTAAAACGATTGTAACCATATGAAATAGCTGTGTTACCTAAACCACCGGCACCGATGGCACCAGCCATTGCAGTTAAACCAATCAATGAAATGATGGTTACTGTTGAAACGCGGATTAATTCTGAACGTGATTCACGTAAGTAAACATCAAAAATGATATCTGAAACAGTTGCGCCTAAACTTTGAGCAGCCTCTACTTTACCTGTGTCAACACTTTCAAGGGCAACTTGTACCTGACGAGCGTAGAATGGGAAAACACCTAAAGTTAATGGAACTAAGGCTGCCTTCATCCCGATTTGAGTACCAACAATCTTTTGCGTAACAGGTGCAACAAAGGCAAGCAAGATTACAAATGGAATAGCTCTAAAAATTGAAACGATCTTATCGCAAACGTTATACCAGAACTTGTTTGGACGAATACCGTCTTCTTTGGTTACAACAAGCAAAACACCAAAAATAATTCCGAGAATGCCACCGAAGATTGTGGCCCAAAAAGTCATGAATAATGTTTGAAAGATACTAGTTCCCCAGCCAGCGTCTCCGCCCCAGCCGAGTTGTACGACATTTGGACAAACTTTTTCAAACCAACTAATCATCTAAATTCCCCTTTTCATCCAATCTAGTCAAAGTAACGTTTTGCTTCTCCAAGAATTCTCTAGCTTGCTTTTGCTTATCGGCATCCCCTTTAACCAAAACAACCAAAGTACCGATCGCTTCGCCATTTAACAGTTCCACGTTACCATAAAGCATTGAAACCTCTACTCCAATTTGACGGTAAAGTTCAATAATGATGGACTTAGTCACATTGGCAATGCTGTAAACCAGTTGATATACCTCTTCATTTGCTTCTAGCTTGCCAAGGTTCAAGGCCTCTAAAGTTTGAATAGCTTCAAGGCCACCACCAACAAAGCGTTTAGTCAATTCCTTCTTAGGATGCAAGAAGACTTGACGCAAATTACCTTTTTCAATCATCTTACCGTGTTCCATTACAGCAACCTTATTACAGATCTTCTTAACGGCATCCATTTCGTGGGTGATTAAAACTACAGTCAAACCTAATTGCTTATTGAGTCGCTTCAATAGATCCAAAATTTGTTGTGTATTTTGTGGATCAAGCGCACTAGTAGCTTCATCAGAGATCAAGATATCGGGGTGGTTAGCTAAAGCACGAGCAATAGCTACTCTTTGTTGCTGACCACCTGATAATTCAACTGGATAAAAGTTAGCCTTATCTTTCAAATCAACTAAATCAAGCAATTCTAATGAACGTTTTTCTAATTCTTCATCGGAAAGTTTTGCGTGCTTTAATGCAAAAGCAACATTTTCTAAAACCGTTGTTTCATTTAATAGGTTGAAACCTTGGAAAATCATGCCGATTTTTCGACGTTCCAGTTGCAATTGTTTATTAGAAATAACTTGTTTGCCCCCTTTAACAAAATCGACATCGTTGACCTTGATATTACCCTTGCTAGGATGTTGCAGGAGGTTAATCGTTCTAACCAAGGTTGACTTACCGGCACCAGAGAAGCCGACAACTCCATAAATATCGCCTTTTTCAACGTGCAAAGTTACATCGCTAACTGCTTTGACAACTTTACCCTTTTTTTGAGGAAAATCTACATCAATATGATCTAATTGAATAATGCTCATTCTAACCCCTCCTACTTAATCTTGATATCCCAAGCAGCAATTTGTGAATTACCGTAGTAGTGCTTAGTCAACTTCTTTGTCTTTTCAGTTTGGTAGGCCTTAACCACATCTTTGTAAAGTCGGTTGTTTTCTTGACCCTTCTTAGCACAAATGATGTTGATCCATTGCTTAGAATCTTTGTTAACTGGTTCAACGTAAATAGTTTGCTTATCGCCTAAACCAGCTGGACCAGCATAGTCGTTGTTAACTACTGAAGCATCAACTGAATTGATTACTCGACCAGTTTGTTCAGCACCAACTTCCTTTAACTTAAGGTTGCGTGGGTTCTTAGTGATATCGGCTACAGTAACAAGTGTCTTGCCCTTTCTTAAACCGATTAAGCCAGCGTTTTTAAGAACAAACAATGCTCTTGATTCATTAGTTGCATCATTTGGAATGGCAATAGTTGCACCATCTGGCAATTGAGACAACTTCTTGTATTTCTTAGAGTACAAACGAATTGGTGCAATATAAGTTTTACCGATTGGAACTACACCACCACCATTTGACTTGTTCCATGCTTTAAGGAAGGCGTAGTGTTGGAAAGCATTCAAATCAACATCGCCAGATTTCAAAGCCTTGTTTGGCTGGTTGTAATCAGTAAAATTCTTTATCTTAATCGTAATACCATATTTATCTTTAGCCGTTTGAGCAACGCTCCTCCAAATAGCTGCATCTTGTTTACTTTGTGAGACAACACCAACTGTTACAGTCTTGGCTTGGGTTTTACTTGGAATTCCTGGTCCAAAACTAAACCAACCAGCAATTAAGATTAAAACGCCGATAATTGTCCAAATAATCGTATTTCTCCGTCTACGCTTACGCATGTAACTCAACTCCTAATAATGAAAATAAAAAAAGCATTCATCCTAAAAGGACGAATGCTCGTGTTACCACCTTTAATTCATTTATCACTCACGCGATAAATCTCATTGGCTATCAAATTAATAGCCTGCACTGTTAACGGGTGCAAATCCGCTGATAGCTAAATATCACTACCAGTCATCGTTCCAAGCCCATATTCGCTAGGGCCTATTTACTAACTTTCACCACCACGTTAGTTCTCTTTATAAATAGGAAACTAGTTACTCAGCTCTTCAAGATGTTTGATTAATAATTGTTATAAATAAGTTATCATCATTTTTTAATCTAGTCAACATATTTTTTAATTATTCTTCCGAGTAAGCGGTTTTATTTTATAATGTGGTTATATCTTATAATTTAATAATTGCTAAGGAGAAAGAAATGAAGAAAAATCACTTTCGAAGTTTGGCTCTCTCATTAGTAGCGGCAGTAGGCTTGATTTCCTTCGCCAATACTAATGTCCCATGCAATAACCAAACCGTTTATGCCGTTTCAGATAAATCACTCGCTAATCTGAAATTTCATAAACAAGAAATTGTTACGGTCGACCATAATGAACCGCGCTTCTCTAAAAGTACGTTGTCAAAGAAAAATGGTCCCTGGCAAAAATACAGTAATTTAGATTACTTAAATAGAGCTCAGGCGGCTAATGCCCTTTTGAATAAGAGATTGATGCCCCATAGTCCAAGAGCCGGTTTGACTTGGGATCCAACTGGTTGGCACAACAAACGCATTGCTAGTGGCTGGCTTTACAACCGTTGTCACCTAATTGGCTATCAATTAACCGGTCAAAATAATAATCCGCGCAACCTAATTACTGGAACACGTGAATTAAACGATCCAGACATGCTCAAGTACGAAAATGAAGTTGCCGATTATTTGAAAGACTCTTCAAGTAATTACGTTCGCTACAGAGTTACTCCGATTTTTAAGAGTAATGATTTGTTAGCAAACGGCGTTGAAATGGAAGCCAAGTCTCTTGGCAGCAATGCCGTTGACTTCAATGTTTATATCTTTAATGAGCAGCCTGGCGTAGTTTTAAACTATAAAGATGGTACTAGCCACGTCAAACATGGTTCAAGCACGATTGCTGAACATGTAAAAGCTAAAAGGCATTCCACTCGCCATGTAACTAAAGTCAGAACTATTCATAATATTAAACATAAGATTTCTACTGCAAACTACCAAGTAATTGGCAATAAACGCAGCAAGATCTACCACGTTGCTAGTGGTGAAAACTATCATATGAGTTCAGCTAATGCAGTCTACTTTCCTTCAGAAGCTGCTGCTAGACGTGCTGGCTATCGTAAATCATTGAGATAAAGTAAAAAGAGATATCTGATTTTTCAAACAGATATCTCTTTCTTTTCACCATACGCTTTTTCGACCACGTTGATATGCTTCGTGTAGTTCTGCAAATGTCATATTCTTGCCTTTTTGATCAAAGACGACTAGCACTTCTTGCACGCCATCCAAGATTCTTGATAACCAACGGAAAATTGTCGTAGCTGCACAGAACAAGACAAGCAAAATAAATATTGCTTTATCAGAAATCATTGTCAATGAGAATAAATCATGTAAGAAAATAATCGCGAGCAGTAGTCCTAAGAACGAAATAAACATTACCAATGCTCTGAATTTATTAAGCGGTGCTGAAATATGGTACAAAACCATTGCACCAACTGCTACTAGCAATAAAGTAGCAGTAGTGCCGACATCGTTATGATCAAGTGAAATATAGCCTCCTGCAACTACCAAAATACTTACGGCCAACATATCGGTTACCCCACCTGGGATCGCTCTTGCCAAAACATTTGGGATAAATTGACCACGAATACGATTGTGGTTGCTTTCTAGAGCTAAGAGGAATGATGGCAAACCAATCGTGAAAGCAGAAATCAACGTAATTTGTGATGGCTGCAATGGATAATTAATTACCATTATTAGTGAGAAAATCGCCATCAAGAATGAGAAGATATTCTTTACCAAGAACAAACTTGCTGAACGTTGAATGTTGTTAACTACTTGTCTCCCCTCATTTACCACTTGTGGCATTTTAGCAAAATTGGAATCAAGCAAAACAACCTGGGAAGCTTGAACAGCAGCACTATTACCGGAGGCCATTGCGATTGAACAATCAGCTTTCTTCATCGCCAAAATATCGTTAACACCGTCACCAGTCATGGCTACAGTATTACCTAAATTTTGTAAGGCTTTAACGAATTTACGCTTTTGTTCTGGTTTAACTCTACCAAAGACGCTATAGTTTTTCACTGCATCCTCATAACCATCATCTGGTATTTCCTGGGCATCAATATACTTATCGGCATTTTTAATACCAGCTTGTTTAGCTACTCTTGATACAGTTACCGGATTATCACCAGAAATAACTTTAATTTCTACACCCTGTTTAGCAAAGTATTCAAAGGTATCCTTAGCTTCTTTTCTAATTGGATTAGACAACAGAATGTAGCCATATACTTCAACCGGTTTAGTTAATTTCGAATCATCTTCAGTTAAAACACCAGGATAATTAGCAACGATCAAAACACGGTAGCCAGTTGCAGCATATCGTTCAAACTCATCTTTATACTGTTCAAATTGATCACGCAAGACCATTTCCGGCGCACCGATTAAAAGGGTATGATCATCGAAAATTACACCACTGTATTTATTAACAGAAGTAAAAGGCAAAATGCCACTAGCTTGCTTACCACTATTTTCAGTAAAATGCTCATGAATTGCCTTCATTGTTGCATTATCTGCTGGCATGCTGGCCGAAAAATCACCAATGAGTTGATCTAAGTTATTTCCTTTAAAATCCTTAGAAACAACTGTCCTTTCTACACTCATTTTTGGTTCAGTAATCGTACCTGTTTTGTCAACACAAAGGACGTTAACACGGGCAAGTGTTTCTACACTCTTCATATCATGCAGCATTACCTGTTTGCGGGCCAAACGTACTGCGGACAATGCTAAGGCAATCGTCGTTAAAAGATATAATCCTTCCGGAATCATACCGATAATTGCGGCTTCCATAGAAACAATACTGCGGTATAGCGACATATGGTTGACAAAGAAACTCATCGAAAATAGTGCTATGCCCAGGGGAATAATGATAATACCGACCCATTTAATCAATTTATTGATTGAGCGCACCATTTCTGATTGTTCTCTGCTGCCCATTGCCTTAGCTTTAATAGTCAACTTAGAAATGTAGCTTTCTTTACCTACCTTTTCTAATTGCATATAGGCAGAACCTGAAACCACGAAGGAGCCTGACATCAGATCGTCACCGACTTCTTTAGTAATTTCATCGGATTCACCGGTTAAAAGAGATTCATTGACCCGGATATTGCCCTTAACAACTTTTCCATCGGCAGGAATCTGATCACCTGTCTTTAATAAAACAAGATCTCCCTTAACCAGTTTCTCAATCGGGACTTTTTCTTCTTTACTATCACGCAAAGCCACGATTTCGGTCGTGTTCATCACGTTCAACTTGCTCAAAATCTTTTTAGCACGAATTTCCTGCACAATCCCAATCACGGTGTTTAAAACAATAACCGGCAAGAAAGTCAGATCCTTATATGCACCTACAAAGATCAGCAAAATCGATAAAACCAAGAAAATTAAGTTAAAGTAAGTAAACAAGTTTTCTCGTATGATTTGTTTATTTGTTTTAAATTGATCATCAACGGCCTTATTTACTTCACCAGCTTGAATACGCTTCTCAACCTGGCTACTAGTTAGGCCCGTTTCTAAATTTGTTTTTTCTTCGTTCATTTTTATTACCCAGTAAATAATTAATATATTCTATTATAACCGAGAACAAAAAAAGCTCGCAAATCTGCGAGTCTTTTTAAATAGTTTTTAGTCTTTTCTAACATAGGTTAAAAAAGTATAAGGATATTTATTCTTACTATCTGCATCATGAGGCTCTTTATGTACCAATTTAAACCGAGAATAATCAATCTCTGGCATAACTGTATCTGCCCTAAAAATCCCATCAATTTCAGTTTTTTCCAGCACATCAACTTGATCAAGCAATGCCTTAAAAATTGATACGCCACCAATCGCACAAATAGTTTCGGCTTGGTGATCAGCGAGATATTTATTCATTTCTTCTATCGAAGTTAAAATCTCAACTTGATCATTATCTTGCCATTTAGCTTTCAACTCTTCACTGTGAGTTAAAACAATATGCTTTCTTCTTGGTAGTAATTTTGGCAAACTAGTGAAAGTTTTTCTGCCCATTAAGATCGGATGATCAATCGTTTTTTCCTTAAAATGCTTTAAATCAGCTGGCAAATGCCATGGCAAATGACCATCTACGCCAATTTGTCTTTTTTTATCTTCTGCCCAAACATATTCGATCATGCTATCACCTAAACCGCAACTGGTGCCTTAATCGTACCATGGTGCTTGTAATCTACTACCTTGATATCTTTCATTTCAAAATCTTCAATGTGCTTCTTCTCAGGATTGAGCCAAAGTTGTGGTGAATCATAAGGCTTACGGGAAAGCAATTCCTTTACTTGATCAAAGTGGTTGCGATAAATATGAGCATCCCCTAGCGTATGAACAAATTCACCCACTTCAAGGTCAGTCTCACGCGCAATCATATTAAGTAAAAGCGCATATGAAGCAATATTAAACGGCACACCTAAGAACATGTCGCCACTTCTTTGATAAAGTTGCACGCTAATTTTACCGTCAACAACATAGAATTGGAACATTACATGGCATGGTGGAAGTGCACTGGTTGGAACATCTTCTGGATTCCAGGCAGTGACAATCATTCTGCGTGAATCAGGTGTTTCCTTGATTTGTTTAATCACATTGGCAATTTGATCAATAAAACCACCATCGCGCTTTTGCCAATGACGCCATTGGGCACCATATACATCGCCTAAATTGCCATACTTTTTGGCAAAGTCTTCATCATCAAGAATTCTTTGATCAAACTTTTTCATTTCTGCTTGATAAAGCTTGTTGAATTCAGGGTTACTTTGACTACGCAAACCGAAATCAGTCATATCGGGGCCTTGGTATTCAGCACTAGTTGCCCAATTTTTAAAGGCCCATTCATCCCAGATATGATTATTATGTTCTAGCAAAAAGCGAATATTGGTATCGCCACGTAAGAACCAGAGAAGTTCACTTTTAATCAAACCAAAGGGAACCTTCTTAGTCGTTAATAATGGAAAGCCTTTTGATAAATCAAAACGCATTTGTGCACCAAAATAACTTCTGGTACCCGTACCGGTTCGATCACTCTTGTCATGGCCTTCAGTCATTATCTTTTGCAAAAGATCCAAATATGGTTGTTCAAGAATTGCCATTTTCTACACACCTTTCAAGTTTTCATCTTGTTTAAGATACCATAGATCTGGTGTATTTGATAATGCAAACTACAAGATTTAGTATTTTTAAGCAAAATAGAATAGATGAACTGAATCATCTTTTTCATTAATTTTTCTTAAATTCGCCTTTATGTCTAATCAGGTAGACGACTGTTGCAACAATCAAGACCAATGCGCCGACAATAACTGAGATTCTCGTATCAGGATTAATGAACATGAAAACTACAATTACTAAGAGCATGGCAAAGGCAAAATAATTTGTGAATGGATAAAGTGGCAACTTAAATGGGTGAGTGGCCATTTTATCTTTATTGTGTCTTCTAAATCTAAGTTCGGCCAGCAAAATCACAAACCATGGGATCATCCCTGGTAAAACAGATGAACTGAACACAATAACAAATAAGTCTGAAGCAGAATGATTAAATTGTGAGGCAATTACGTTCAAGACAAAACCAATAAAGATACCACCTGAGATACCCATAATAGCACGATCAGGCACGATTCTCTTGGAAATATGCTTGAAAGGACTAGGTGCTTCACCATCATGTGACAATTTAAACAGCATTCGACTTGATGAATAAATTCCTGAGTTGGCACCTGACAAGGCCGCAGTTAACACAACAAAGTTGATAATTGAAGCTGCCGCAGTAATTCCTACTTTAGCAAAAGTAGTTACAAATGGTGAACCAAGACTACTCAATTTATTCCATGGATAAATAGTCACGATAACAAAGATCGCACCCACGTAGAAAATCAAAATTCTAAATAAAACTGACTTAACACTTTTAACAATTGCTTCTTGTGGGTGAGCAACTTCACCAGCTGAAATACCTAAAAGTTCGATTCCTTCATAAGAACCAACGATAATTGACATTGAGAAGAAGAAACCTTTGACGCCACCAGTAAAGAAACCGCCATGAGCCCATAAATTGCTGAAACCAGTTGGCTTACCACCGTTGCCAACACCGAAGAAGATAACAATGAAGCCCAAAACAATCATTAAAATAATGGTGATTACCTTGATCATCGCAAACCAGAATTCCAGTGAAGCATATGCCTTGGCACTAGCTAAATTGGCTAAAAGCAAAAATGCAATAATGATGATCCCCGACCATAAAGCACTGATATTCGGCCACCAATATTTCAGATATTCTGTCGCGGCCACCACTTCTGACATACCAACAACGATATATTCAAAGACATTGGCCCATTCGGCTAAATATCCAGCTAAGGGATGAACGTATTCTGTTGCATAATCCGCAAATGAACCTGTACCCGGATTGATGTAAAGCATTTCTCCGAGTGCTCGCATAACAATGTACAAAATCAAGCCCACAAACATATAGGCCAAAAGTACTGAAGGACCAGTCCACTTAATTGTTGACGTAGCCCCCATAAATAAGCCGACACCAATTGCTCCACCAAGTGAAATCATTTCCATTTGGCCAGCAGTCATTGTTCGACGCAGCTGGGGCGCGTTATTCTTTTTACTCATAACTCAACTCCATATAATTAATCTATTCCTATTAATTACTGGAATTAATTTACTTTTGCTTTTGGTGTTTTGTCAAGGGCAAAAATAAAAAAGCCACTATAAATTAGCAGCTTCATCAAAATTCATAAATAATAAGGAGTGTACAGGATTTGAACCTGCGCGCCAAGGAAAACTTGGTTCGCCGGATTTCGAGTCCGGTGCATTACCACTCTGCCAACACTCCATAACGCTAATATTATAACCTTATTGTTAGAAATAGTCCAAAAATATTTTCACTTTACACAGCATGACTTATTGTTATAATTAGAATATATCTAATATTTGAAATAAGATATAGAAAAGAGTTTTTAATATGTGTACTTCAATTGTGTTTAGTCCTAAAGATCACTACTTTGGTCGTAATCTTGACCTAGAAATAACTTTCGGTCAACAAGTCGTGATTACCCCTCGCAACTATGATTTTAAGTTCCGCAAGATGCCGGAATTAAAACAACATTACGCTATGGTAGGAATCGCCCTTAATGCTGGCGGCTATCCTTTATACTTTGATGCTGCTAATGAAAAGGGCTTGGGAATGGCCGGACTAAATTATCCTGGCAATGCCACTTACTATGACGTCAAAGATGGCAAAGACAATGTTGCTTCTTTTGAATTCATCCCTTGGATTTTGGGCCAATGCGCTACAGTAGAAGAAACTAAGAAATTGCTTGCCAAAATCAACATTGCTGACATCAACTTTAGCGAAAAAATGGTTGCTTCTAAACTTCACTGGTTAATTGCCGATAAAACCGGCACTTCAATTGTTGTTGAAACTGATAAAGATGGTATGCATGTTTACGATAACCCTGTTGGCTGCTTAACTAACAACCCACAATTCCCTAAGCAATTGTTCAACTTAAACAACTACGCAGATGTTTCTGCCGCAATGCCAAAGAACAACTTCTCAGATCAAGTTAAGATGGACGGCTACAGCCGCGGCTTAGGTTCACGCAATTTGCCAGGTGGTATGGATTCAGAATCCCGTTTTGTCAGAGTAGCCTTCAACAAGTTTAACGCCCCTGCTTCCGATTCTGAAGAAGAAAACGTGGACACTTACTTCCATATTCTGCATTCAGTAGAACAACAAAAAGGCCTGGATCAAGTCGGCCCAGATGCCTTTGAATACACCATTTATTCAGATGGCATCAATTTGGATAAAGGTATTTTTTACTACACTACTTACACCAATAAACAAATCAATGTTGTTGACATGAATAAAGAAGATTTAGACAGCAGTGATTTAATTACTTACGATATGCTCACTAAAGGTAAATTTAATCATCAAAACTAAAAATTGCGCAAATAATGTTAATTTTGTTTAAAGATTAGCATTATTTTTTCTTTTGCGGTTAAAATAGATTTTACAAATAAGTTATTAGGGATATTGTGCATCAATGAATAATTATTTAGTGTTGTTCCTTGCAGCAACTGTTTTATTGTTACTCATTTTTAATATCAAGACCTCACGTCGTTTTAATCTATTTGACCACTGGCTACACCATCAATTAGTTAAAAAACGCAGTGGTTACAAATGGCAAGTAATTGCCTTTATTAACGATCCCAAATTGATGGTCGTTTGGGACGTGCTCTTAGCTGGCCTTTTGTTAAATGAAGAGCGCAATTTAACTGCACTTTGGGTATTGAGTACCTTAGGTTTTGCGGATATTTCCGGCATCATTTTAAAAAGATTGATCCGGCGCAAGCGTCCTATTCTCCACTCAGACATGGAAGAAGGCTATAGCTTCCCTAGTGGGCACGTTTTAGGAGCAACGACCATGGGGCTAATTCTATTGCAGCTTTTTGCTAAAGATTTAGGACTCGCCTTCATCATCACAGTTATTGCTGTTTGGATAATGGTAATCATTTCCCGCTTGAGTTTAAAAGCCCATTACCCATCAGACATAATTGGTGCAACTAGTTTGGCAATCGTTTGCTTTAGCATTTCACAACAATTATTTTTAGCACTCTAAACAAAAACGAGTATGTTTCTTGGAACATGCTCGTTTTATTTTAATTTATCTTTTATTCGTGAAAACCAACCATAATGCCGCCCTCTTCAGCATAAAAACTGCAAAGGCCGCGCATTGGACGGATCGTAACTTGAGCATCAGGATATTCAGCCAAGATCTTATCTTTGATAATCTCGGCATCTTTTTCATTTTCGCAGTGGTCAATAATCACTTCACCGCCATGATAATTGTCGTCCTTCATATATTTAAGCAATTCACGCATTGCTTTTTTCATACCCCTAGCCTTAGTTAATGGTTCAAGCTTACCTTCCTTGCTTGCCGTACCGATCAAGTTAATTTTCAAAAGACCGGCAACCTTGGCTGCGGCTGGTGAGACACGCCCATTCAGAGACAAATTATGTAGTGATTGCAGAACAAAGAGCAAATGCGTACGCATTCTGAATTTGGCAATTACTTCTTCGAGATCAACAAAGCGGATATCGCCTTGGATCATTTTCTCAATACGGTGCAAAACAATAGTTAATTCAGGGCCCGCACTTCTTGAGTCAACTACAATAATTTGACTGGTAGGATGCTTTTCCTCATACATTGTTTTTGCTTGAAGTGCTGAGGAAAAAGTACCACTCATACCACTAGTCATCGTGATGATGATAGCTTTTTCGGTACCTTCTAGTGCATTAAGCCAAGCTTGAATGCTAGGACAAGTAGTCTTACCGGCAACTTGATTTTGATTCATATCATTCAAAAATTCTCTGATATTCAAATTTTGATCGTCAATATAATCCTTACCGCCAAAAGAAATAGTCAAAGGTACTACTTCCACGCTGTGGTCAGGATCGCTTTTCATATTGCTACTAGAATCAATAATTAATTTAATATTCTCCATAATCAAATTCCTTATTTATCATAAACAATTATTTTAATACATGTATTATAGCGCGTTGATATAGCAATTTAGTATTGCCTTTATTAATTTTTAAAATGTAAACCGCTTTCATATGTTTACATGATCACAAAGTTAGGCTAAAATTTGAATTGTAAGCGGGACAAAATTGTTCCGTATGGCATGCAAAATTTTTGTTACATGCCATAATTTTTGAGGAGGTTTATAATGCTCAAATCAGTTATTGAAAATGTACACGCACTCGAAATTTTTGACTCACGTGGTAACCCAACTGTTGAAGTTCACGTTACCCTTTCAAACGGTGTCGTAGGTAAGGCTGAAGTTCCATCAGGTGCTTCAACTGGTGAAAACGAAGCCGTTGAATTACGTGACGGTGGTTCACGTCTTGGTGGTAAGGGCGTTTCAAAGGCTGTTAACAATGTTAACACTGAAATCAACGACGCTTTAAAGGGTATGGACCCATTTGACCAAGCTAAGATTGACCAAACTATGATCGACTTAGACGGTACTCCAAACAAGGGTCGTCTTGGTGCTAACGCTATCTTAGGTGTATCAATGGCTACTGCTGTTGCTGCAGCTAAGGCTAACCACCAACCTCTTTACCGTTACCTTGGCGGTATTGATCTTGAAATGCCACAAACTTTCCACAACGTTATCAACGGTGGTGAACACGCTGACAACGGTATCGACATCCAAGAATTCATGATCACTCCAATTGCTAAGACTTCATTCCGTGATGGTTTCGAAAAGATCGTTAACGTATACCACACTTTGAAGAAAGTTCTTGAAGACATGGGTTACGAAACTGGCTTGGGTGACGAAGGTGGTTTCGCACCTAACATGAAGAACTCAGAAGAAGCTTTGAAGGCTTTACACGAATCAATTGTTAAGGCTGGTTACAAGCCAGGCGAAGATATCGGTATTGCATGTGACTGTGCTGCTTCATACTTCTACAACAAAGAAGACGGCAAGTACCACCTTGAAGGCAAGGTTCTTGACGATGAAGAATTAGCTGCATACTATGACAAGCTTTTGGACGAATTCCCAGAATTAATGTCAATGGAAGACCCATATGACGAAAACGATGTTGAAGGTATGGTTAAGTTCACTCAATCACACAAGGACCGTATCCAAATCGTTCTTGACGACTTCATTTGTACTAACCCAGCACTTTTGAAGAAGGCCATCAAGGAAGGTGCCGGCAACGCTTCATTAATCAAGTTGAACCAAATCGGTACTGTTACTGAAACTCTTGAAACTATCCGTATGTCACGTAAGAACGGCTACAACACTATGATTTCTCACCGTTCAGGTGAAACTGGTGACACCTTCATCGCTGACTTGGCTGTTGCTATCAACGGTGGTCAACTTAAGACTGGTGCTCCAGCTCGTTCAGAACGTGTTGAAAAGTACAACCGTTTGCTTGAAATCGAAGAAGAACTTGGCAAGGGCGAACGTCTTGCATTCTTCCCAGATGATGTTGACCACGATTAATTTCGATTAACCGAGTACAATTTCAACAAAAAGCATGTAGATTAATTTCTACATGCTTTTTTGTTTCATCTTTAAACTGATTTATTTTTGATAAGCTTTTTTAAAGCCTTTAATTAAAGTGGCATCATTAACTTGTTTAACTACTACCACTCCACTCTTTTTAGATTGATCAAGCAAAATTACTGGCTTATTTTTCTTCAAACAGAACAAATAAGTATTGTGCCATGATTTAAAATCGTCATTGGCAATTGCGACAACATTATATTGATACTTATTCTTACCTAAAGGACTCCACCCTATCTTAATTGGCTTTTTCTTTAAAACAAATCTAGCTTGCTTAAAGGCTTGCGGATAAGTATCGCCCTTTTTAGTCTTTAAAGGATGAATACCATCGTAGAAACGATAAGTTTGACCAGATGATTTACTGCAGCTTGCAGTTTTTTAGTTTTGGTTTATTTCAGTTAGTTTTAACTATCTTTTTAGTTTTTGATTTGGACTTTTTCTTTTTATTCTTATCTTTTGCCTTTTTATCTTTAGTCTTTTCAACTTTCTTAGTAGTTTTTTTAACTGACTTTTTGCTACTGCTACTTGCTGCTTTTTGTTTCTTAGCAACCTGATCTTTCTTATGCTCTACTTTAGGTTTCGCCTTTTTCTCAGTACCAATAGTAACTGCATCCCTGCCAAAATGAACCTGACTACAACCAGTCAAAGTTGTCGCCAGCATAATAGCAGACAATCCAAGTAAAAGTTTTTTATTCATAGATTTTCCTTAATAAATAGTTACTTGATAACGGTTAGCTCGATCTTCCTTTGCTGGTTCTTCAGCAATCTTGCCTACAGGAACAATTACTGTTGTTTTGAAATCACTAGCAATACCTAATTCTTTTTGAATGTCAGCATAATCATTCAACTTTACGGCACCACCCATGACATAAACTGAACCTAAACCTAAGTCGGTTGCTTCTAGCATAATATTTTCAGCTGCGGCAGATGCATCACGTTCACCAAACATGTTGCCCTTTTTAGTATTAAGTAAGAATAAAACTGGTGCATTATAACAAGCATCGCCTGTTGCTTTTTCGATTTCATTTCTTAATCCTTTATCTTTAACAACTACCAAATTCATTACATCTGGTTGATGCATGCCACAAGGTGAAGTTTGAAAAGCCTCAATTAAATTTTTAATTTCATCAGCTGATACAGAATCTGCAGTAAATTTTCTAACTGCTCTTCTATTTTTAATAATTGCGTTGATCATATTTTTCTCCTCAGAGTTTTTCCTCTATATTTACTTACCTTTATTTTACTATTAGATAATTCATTGACAGCGCTTTCAAAAGTATTTATGATAATTTATAAAAGTATATATTTTTAATAAGGAGCATAAGAAAATGAATTTAGCCGCAATTGATATTGGTGGTACAACAATTAAAATCGCAACTTGGAAAGACAATCAACTTCAAGATAAACATGCAATTGATACGCCAAAAGATTTAGATGGTTTCTACGAAGCTTTGACTGAAGAAGTAAATAAGATTAAAAAGGATACTAAGATCGAGGGCGTAGCTATTTCCTCCCCTGGTGCCGTTAATAAAAAGACTGGTATCATTGGTGGCTCAAGTGCTATTCCTTACATCCACAACTTCAAGATTGTAGATGAATTGGAAAAGCGTTTCGGTCTTCCAGTTTCTGTCGAAAATGATGCCAACTCTGCAGCTTTAGGCGAATTAGCTGAAGGTAGCGGCAAAGGCTGTGACAGTATGGCCTTCTTCGTTATCGGCACTGGTATTGGTGGTGCTTTGATCATTAATCAAAAAGTTTGGCATGGTGCTCACCTCTTTGGTGGTGAATTTGGTTATATGATCATGGGAGCTCACACTTTAAGTGAATTGGCTTCTCCTGTTGCCATGGCCAACCGCTACAATGAAAGAACTGGCAAGCACCTTGACGGTAAAACTATTTTTGAATTAGCTGATAAAGATGATCCAGTAGCTAGTGACGAACGTCAAACTTTAATCCACGCTTTAGCTGTTGCGATTTACAACATTCAACACAGCTTTGACCCAGAAAAGATCGTCCTTGGCGGTGGTATTTCTAATAACCCTGAATTGATTCCACTCTTAAATAAGGAAATCGATCGCTTGAGAGACGACTTAGATCTTGTAACTTTGAAACCAGATATCGTTTTGTGCAAGCTAAAGAGCGATGCAAACTTGCGTGGTGCAGTTGCTGATTTTGAGCAAAGCGCAAAATAATCACAAAATAAGTGTTATTTTATAATAAATCTATATACTACGAAGCCCATCATTATGGGGTTTTTCTTTTTGCAAAATAAAAGTATATATTTTTATTTGAATAAGTCTTTATTTTTAAACATAATCTGATATACTTATTAATGTAATGAATTGAAAGTGCTTACAGAGGGAGAGAAGAAATAGATGACTGAAAAGCGCAAATTACCATCAACATTCTTCTGGGGCAATTCAGTTTCAAGTATGCAAACTGAAGGCGCCTGGAATGAAGATGGCAAAGGTCTTTCCGTCTACGATGTTCGTCCAGCTACTGACAACACTACTGATTGGCATGTAGCAATTGACGAATATCACAGATACGACGAAGATCTGGATTTGATGAAGGACATGCATATGAACATGTACCGGATTCAAATATCTTGGTCTCGTGTGTGTCCAGACGGTGACGGCGAATTCAATCAAAAAGGTATTGACTTCTACGACCGTTTGATCAATGCAATGCTTAAGCGTGGCATTGAACCAATGATCTGTCTTTACCACTTCGACATGCCGCTGAACTTAGCCAAGAAATACAATGGCTTTATGTCCCGGCATGTTGTTGATGCATTCGTCCGTTTTGGTAAAAAGATGATCGATCATTTTAGTGATCGAGTTAAGTATTGGATCGTCTTCAATGAACATAACCTCTACTTCCAAGATGAAGTATTCAATATTTCAGGTTATGAAAAGGGAGACAAGAGTTTAGATGATATGTACACTATCTTCCATCATACGATGATGTGTCATATCCAGTTGGCAAACTACATCCACGAGAATTACTCAGATGTAAAAATCGGCGGTATGCTTGCTTACCAACAAATTTATCCAGCTACGAGCAAACCAGTAGATGTCTGGGCAGCAAAACAAGTGCAAGAATTCTTGAACTTTAACATTTATGATGCTGACACAGGTCGTGGCTACTCACCAGAAGTGATGCAATATGCAAAGAATCATAACATTGCAATGGACATCACTGATGAAGATAAGGAAATCATGAAGAAAGCTAAAGCTGACTTCTTGGCATTCTCCTATTACTCATCATGGGTTTTATCTAGCGATAAGATTCCTGCTGGTGAAGCTCCTAACCGTTACCTTAACGAAGGCGGCGTTGAAGCCAAATACGTTAAGACAAATGATTGGGGTTGGGCAATTGACCCACTTGGATTTAGGAATGCAATTACTACTATGTATAATCACTACCGTATTCCTATCTTCCCTATTGAAAATGGTATAGGTCTTAAGGAAACTTGGGACGGCGAGCATATGATCGAAGATGATGAGCGTATCGCTTACCACCGTGATCATATTAAAGCTATGAAAGATGCTATTTTCGATGACGGTGCCAAAGTTCTCGGCTATCTTGGCTGGGGCTTGATTGATATTCCAAGTTCACATGCAGATATGGAAAAACGTTACGGCGCCGTTTACGTTAACAGATCAAACCATGATTTAAAAGATTTAAAGCGTGTACCTAAGAAATCATTCTATTGGTTCAAAAAGGTACTTAAAGATAATGGAGATGAATTATAATGGCTGATAAAAAGCAATCTGGTTTCGGCAATTTCGTTAACAGCAAAATAATGCCTCCAGTAATGAAATTCGTTAACACCAAAGCTATTACGGCTTTGCAAAATGGTATGGTTTACTCATTGCCATTCATTATTATTGGTTCTATTTTCTTAATTTTAGGAAATATTCCTATTCCAGCTGTATCAAATGCAATTAATGCTTCTGGTTGGGGTGCTGTCTTTGCCCAAGCAAACAACACTACTTTCCAAATGATGGGTCTTTGGGCTGCTATCGGTATCGCTTATGTTTACGTTAAAAACGAAAACTTCGAACCTTTAGCACCAGGTCTTACTTCTGCTGCTGCATTCTTAATGCTTCAAAACTTATCAATCGACAACCCATTAAAGGCTGCTTTGACCGCTGGTCTTAACAATGGTCAAATGAGCGGTAAGGTTGTTACTGAAAACATCGACAAGTTACCACACGCATTACAAGCATTCCTTGAATCACCTGTTACTGGTGTTATCAACACTAAGTGGCTCGGTGGTGACGGTATGATCGCTGCTATTATCGTTGGTTTACTTGTTGGTTGGATTTACACAGCAATCATGAAGGCTGGTTGGACTATTAAGATGCCTAAGCAAGTTCCACCTGCAGTATCTAACCAATTTACTGCTATGATTCCTTCAGGTATCATTCTTACTGGTTCAATGTTAATCTACGGTGCCTTCAACGCATTCGCACACACTGACTTCTTAAACTGGATCTACAACACTTTGCAAATTCCTCTTCAAGGCATTTCAGACTCATTCGGTGGTGCTCTTGCTATCGGTTTCCTTGTTCCATTCTTCTGGTTTTTCGGTGTCCACGGTGGTTTGATTATGGGTTCACTTGTTGCCCCAATGCTTCAAGCCAACACTGCTGATAACGCAAGATTGTTCGCTGCAGGTAAACTTTCACTTGCAAATGGTGCACACGTTGTTACTAACGAATTCTACAACAACTTCATTAACTTAACTGGTTCAGGTATTACTATTGGTTTGATTGTCTTCACTTTAGTTGCTGCTAAATCTGTTCAATTGAAATCAATCGGTAAATTGGAATTAGTACCTGGTATCTTTAACATTAACGAACCATTCCTCTTCGGTTTGCCAATTGTTATGAACCCAATGCTTGCTGTTCCATTCTTCTTGACTCCATTAGTAGTTGCTGCTTCAACTTACTTAGTAATTAAAACTGGTATTGTTCCACCACTTAACGGTGTTGCCGCACCTTGGACTACTCCAGCCGTAATTTCCGGATTCTTAATCGGTGGTTGGAAGATGGCCATCTGGCAATTCTGTACCCTACTTATTTCAACAGCTATTTACTGGCCATTTGCTAAGAAGTACGATAAGGTATTGCTTGCTAGAGAACAAAAAGAAGCTAAAGAAGCAAAATAATCTAGATCAAAATTTGGCTTAAATAATTGAAAAAAAGAGATGTTGTTGAACTATAAAGAAATAGTTAAATGATATCTCTTTTTTTAGTAAAGTATAGATTTTTGCTGTAAAATAGGTGTATAAGTCTAAATTATTAATTAGAAATCAGATGATAAAATATGGCAAAGGCAAAATATTTAGAGGTCGCAGACGAATTAAAGAAAAGAATAGAAAACGGCGTATATAGTAGACAAGAGCCCCTTCCGGATCAAGAGGCCTTTGCCGAAGAATTTAACGTCAGCAGACTAACTGTTAAGAAAGCTTTTGATGGCTTAGAGAGACAAGGTCTAGTTTATAAGCAATCAGGACTGGGAACTTTCGTTTCTGGAGACATTCCAATTAAGTCAGCTCTAGACTCTCCTGCCAATGCATTTACAGGCTTAAGAAACTTATTAGGGAAAAAGAATATTAAAAGTCAGGTCTTACACTTCTCTGTAGAATTCCCAGACGAGCAAATGCAAAAGAATCTCGAGCTTAAAAAGAATGAGCCTATCTATAATATCGTTCGTTTAAGACTTTATGATGATAAACCATATATCATTGAGCATACTTATATGCCAATTAAATTAGTCCCTGACTTAGACGAAAAGATTTTACATGCATCAATCTATGACTACATTCATAAGAAATTAAAATTAAAATTTGGTCACGCTTATCGTAAAATCCGCGCAGCTAAGCCTAGCGAATATGATAAGAAATATTTGGGTGCCAAAGATGATGATCCAATGCTGGAATTGGAACAGATCATTTGGCTCACTAACGGTCAACCAATTGAATATTCAGTCAACCGTAATCGTTATGATACACGTGACTACGTTTTATTAGACAACAATAGATTTTAGAGGTATTTTATGGCATTTAATAAAGAATTTACTTGGGGCGGTGCTACTGCCGCTAACCAATACGAAGGCGGCTACGATGAAGGCGGCAAAGGTTTAAACGCCGTTGATGTTTTAACTAACGGTTCAGCAACTGAACCGCGTAAGGTTACTTGGAAGAAGCCTAATGGAGAAACCGGTGCTACTCCACTTGTCTGGGGTCAAGACTTCAAATTACCTGATGGTGCAGTACCAACGATGCTTGATGGTTACTATTACCCTAGCCACCAAGGAACTGACTTCTACCACCATTACAAAGAAGATATCAAACTAATGGCAGAAATGGGCTTTGACGTATTCAGACTTTCAATGAACTGGTCAAGAATTTTGCCAAATGGCGATGATGACAAGCCTAATAAAGAAGGATTAGCATTTTACGACAAAGTTTTCGACGAATGTGCTAAATATGGTATCGAACCATTAGTTACACTTTCTCACTACGAAACTCCCCTTTCCTTGATTACTCGCTTTGGTGGTTGGAAAGATCGACATTTAATCGACGCCTTCGTTCACTACTCAGATATCGTAATGAATCATTACAAAGGTAAAGTTAGATATTGGCTTACCTTTAATGAAATTAACGCCATGGATATGGCTCCATATATGGGTGGTGGCTTAATCGATGGCAGTGAACAGAACCGCGCTCAAGGTGCTCATAACCAATTTGTAGCTAGTGCTAAAGTAGTTAAATTGGCTCATGAAATCGATCCTAACAACCGTGTAGGACAAATGCTGGCCTACTCCGCTTACTACCCATACACCTGCGATCCTAAAGATCAAATCAAAGTAATGGAAGCTAAACAAGAAATGCTCTTCTTCAGCGACGTTCAAACTGGCGGCCGCTACCCTGACTATCGTCTCAAGCAATATGAACGAGATGGCATTAAACTTGATGATACTCCAGAAGATTATGAATTAATTGCTAAATACCCTGCTGACTTCTTAAGCTTCTCCTGCTACACTTCTAATGTTTTAACTACACATGAAGCTGACGCTAAAGCATCAGGTAACGTTACCGCAGGGGGCGTTAAGAACCCATATCTTGAGAGTAATGCTTGGGGTTGGGCAACTGACCCAGATGTGTTAAGAATTGCCTTAAACGATCTCTGGGACCGCTATCACAAACCATTATGGGTTGTTGAAAATGGTCTTGGTTCAGCTGATACACTTGAAAAAGATGGTTCAGTCCATGATGATTACCGTATCAACTACTTACGTGATCAAATTAAATCAATGCGCGATGCAGTTACTATCGATGGCGTAGATTTGATGGGTTACACTACTTGGTCAGCAATCGACCTAGTATCAAATGGTACCGGTGAAATGAAGAAACGTTACGGTTTTGTTTATGTTGATCGTGATGATCGTGGCCATGGCTCACTCAAGCGCTACCCTAAGGATTCATTTTATTGGTACAAGAAAGTCATCGCTTCTAACGGTGAAGATTTAGATTAACCATAAAAGCAGTAGAGTCTGGCGAAAAAAGCTAGACTCTATTTTTGTAAAAAGATATTATTAAATTATGAGTGACATAGAGAGAAGGAAAGTTTATTGATTACTATTTCTAAACAATACAGTTTTAAGGCTAAGGATTTCTTTGATTACCTTGATCATCAATTGATCACCAGCATTAAGCAAGCTCGCAACAACAATATGCCTGTTACCTTGCAATCTGGTACTGAGTATGAACAATCAGGAGCTAAGGTAAAGATCACAGAATACGAAAGAGGCAAGGTATATGCCGCTCACTTCGTTTCTGACCGCTTCGATATCATTATCAAGTATGTAACTGAAGACAACGATCAAGGCGTTAAGATCACCTTCAGCGAGGAAATGCTTCACTTCGAACGTGAGAAACATGGCAAACTGCAAACCATGTTTTACAATTGGCAACTTAAAATGGGCGCCAACAAAGAATTAAAACGAATGGCTGACAACGTTTATGCCAATATAGCTGCTTAGAATCGTCCTCTCAGCATCAAAAAAGCCGCAACTCGAATTGAGTTACGGCTTTTTCTAGTTCAAAGTTTAATAATTAATAATATTTTTTTCTTAGTTCTTAGCAGCGTCTACTTTTTCTTGCTTAAGAAGAACATTGTCGTAGTGCTTAATGAATGGGAACCATACTAAGAATGCGACGATGGCACAAACGATTGAAAGAACTGCACCTTGCCAGCTAGCAGTAGCAATGAAACCACTTAAACCAACTGGAGTTGGCCATGGTTGTTGCACAATGATCTTAGGAACAAGGTGTGAAGTTACAGCGAGGTAACCAACAATACCTGAAGCAAGTGGAGCACAGATGAATGGAACTAACAAGTTAATGTTATAAACAATTGGTAAACCGAACAAGATAGGTTCGTTAATATTGAAGATAGCTGGAACTAATTCAACCTTACCAATTTCCTTCAATTGAGCTGAACGTGAACCAAAGGCTAACCAAATAGCCATACCTAAGGTAGCACCTGAACCACCGATAATTACGAATGCGTTCATTGGGTCACCAGCAAAGAAGTGAGTTGCACCCTTTACGTTAGCAGCCATGTTAGCCAAAACAATTGGAGTATAGAATGAACTCATAATTGTGGCACCGTGGATACCGAACCACCATAAGAAGTGGATCAAGAAGATAATGATGAGGAAGCCCCACCAAGTATCAGCAATGTTACTAATGAATGAGAATGGAATGTAAAGAACTTGGAAGATATCAGTTCCCATAGTTACCAAAATCAATTCAATAACAGCAACTACTACAGCAACACAGAAGCCTGGAATCAAAGCACTAAATGAGTTTGAAACACCAGCTGGAACAGATGCTGGCATCTTAATTCTCCAGTTGTGCTTTACAGTGTAACGGTAAATTTGAACCGTTAACCAAGCAACTACCAAACCGGTGAAGATACCTACAGAAGCAATTCTAGTGATACCACCAGTTGAAGCTTCGTAACCACCAGCAACCATCTTAGCCTTGGTAAGAATAGTTACGAATTGAATTGAACCATTCTTCCAAACAAGTTCTGGTACAGTGATGAAGAAAGCCATTAAGAACATCAATAAAGCGTTCATTGGAACTAAGTCCAGCTTTTCTTCTTGACGGTAGATATTCGTGTATGAATATGCAAAAGTACCGGCAAATACCAAAGCTAAAATACCCATAGTTGAGTTGTAAACAACTTGGAACAAGTTAGTAAAACGACCCAAGGTATTAGCATAAAATGCAGCAAATCCAGGAATTGGAAATGCTTGAGGCAAAATAGTCAAAATTAAGAAGATTGCCCCGATAATTGAAAATGAAATAACGCTATAACCAGCGTCCATGATAGCTCTAACAAAGCGAGAGCCTGCGAACTTACCAGCAGCCGCAGCCATTCTATCTTTGAAAGATGCAGAGTTTGAATCAGCCATATTTCTTTCCCCCCAATATTCTGAAACACTCATTAAATCTTAACAAGTTCATTATATCGAAAGCGATTTCATATGTAAACGCTTTTTGTTCACATACGGTATACTTTTTGGTCATTAAATATAGACTTTTGCCGTTCTGACGCAGTTTAGATCATTATAAAAAAACTTATGATATTTCATAAATTTTTTCGTATAAGCTATTGCTGATGCTTTTTAAAGGTCTCAATTACACGATAATAGCGATCTTTATTTTTTATAATTTGACGAATGCGGTATTCACATAAAGCAACCAATAAAATTCCAACTAGTAATAATGCTAATAAGAAGTATTGCACATCATTATTAATTGCAAATGGAAAAATTGTTTTGCAAACAGGTGTAAATATTAAAATAGCTAAAACAACATTGAATGCCATCTGCACATAGAGATAAATCCTAGTAATCGGAATATCTCTTTTACGATTATGCATCTTAGATAATTGTTCAAAACTAGCAACCGCTGAATAAATTCCCATTGCTAGAGCTAAAATCATGCCCACTACGCTACCATATGAAGCACTGATAATCAGCCACATCAAGTTAGTAAAGAAAAAGATAGTCACTACATACCTAATCAGTAAATAGCGACTGAAATACATGTACTTGATACTATCTTGATGTTTTTTACGAGCCACTTCAATTTTTGTCTTTTCGACTTCTTCTTTATCCATTTTTCTCTCCAATCAATTTTCCGATATTTTTAGTCTAACATTCTTCGGTATAAAAAATAGCCTCTGCTAAAAAGCAGAGGTTATTTTCTCAGCGATTACTAATCTTCTTTTTTAAGAGAACCAGACTTATATAGCTTTTCATAAAGATCAACCATTTCTCCAGCCAAATCTCTAAAGGTGATTGCGTTCATTAAGTGATCTTGTGAGTGAACTACAAGCAAAGTAACGTGCATGTGGTCACCTTGAGCTTCTTTAGTAAGCATATTAGTTTGTGAGTTATGTGCTTCAAGAAGTGACTTGTCACTTTCCTTAAGTTTCTCGCGTGCTCCGTCAATATCGCCCTTCTTTGCAAGACGAATTGCTTCGAATGCTAAGCTTTTTGCGTTTCCCCCGTTAGCAATAAGGCCCATAGCAGCCATCAAAGTTTCTTGTTCTTTTTGCTCTGGAGTTTGTTTTTCTTCTGCCATATAATCAGTCTCTCCTTTTTATTGGTTAATTAAAATTAGCCCTTAATTAATTTTTCAGCTTGAGCCAAAACGTTCTTACCGTTCATCATGCCGTAGTCTTGCATGTTAATAACGTCCAAAGGAATGTCCTTGCCGTCTTTACCCTTGCCTTTAACTTTGTTTTCAAAGTCAGCCTTCATGTAACTTACTTGAGGTCCAAGAAGAACACAGTCAATTTGTTGTTGTTCCATCTTTTCGTCAGCTTCTGAAGCAGGACATGCAAAGATTTCTGCGTCAATGCCTTCTTCTTTAGCAGCAGCTTGCATCTTAGTTACTAAAAGTGATGTACTCATACCAGCAGCACAGTTTAACATGATAGTTTGTTCAGCCATAATATTATTTCCTCCTATATTACGTTTTATAGTTTGATTACTTTTTATTGATCTACACCAATAATTATAAAACGCTTTCATTGGCTTGTAAATAAAAAATTATACATGCGCTAAAATTTTTTAACACTTATATAATCGTTCTCGAGCATAAATATATACTTTTTGCTCTTGTCAAGTCAAATAATATTATGCATCATTTGTAAGCATTTTTAAATACATATATGCTACATGTAAAGCATAACACTTTACATATGAAATTGCTTACAAAAAAATCATCATTTTTGTAGTAACCGCTTTCATATTATAAGAAAAACCTGTTAGAATATATATGTAATATATTTCTTTACAATAGAAAGGAGGCACATTGTGAGCCGCTATCAAGAAATCGCGAGTGATATAGAAAAAGACATTATCGAGAAAAAATATAAGGAAAGATTGCCTGAACAATTTGATCTTGCCCAGAAATACAATACTAGTCGAGTGACGATTGTCCATGCGCTTAAGATTTTGCAAGATAAAAAATTAATTAAGACCGTTAAAGGTCATGGTACATTTATTACAACAAAATCAATTCCTGATATTTTCCTAAATTCTGGTGTTAATGAACACAATGGTTTTACTAGACACGTTAATAGTGCTGCATTCCATCTTGTGAGTCATGTCATTGCCTTTAACATTAGAAAACCTAGTGCCGATGAACGCAAAGCTTTAAACTTAAGCAAAAACGATGATGTCTATGATATTATTCGCCAACGTGTTTTAAATGGAAAACCTGTCAAACTTGAATATACTGTAATGCCAGTTAAACGGATCCCTGGCATTACACTTGATATCTTGCATAAATCAGTCTATTCATATATTCAACATGAACTTGGTCTAAAAATTGGCAAAGACAACCGTGTTATTACTGCCGAAAAATCAGACGCTTATGATATGAAATATTTAGATTGCATGCGTGATGATCCCGTTCTCTGCATTCAACAAAAAGCTTTCCTAGAAGATGGACGTCCATTTGAATTGTCAGAAACTCGTAATCGTTACGACCGTGGAGCCTTAACTGTTAATGAAGATTAAAACTACTTGATTTAAAAAAGTAAGTATGTAAGAATTGCATTGTAAACGTTTCCAGTTACATACAAGAAAGAGAGGAATTTTATTAATGTATTCAGCAAAAATGCCAAAGAACTTTTTATGGGGTGGTGCCGTAGCTGCTCACCAACTTGAAGGTGCTTGGAAAGAAAGCGGCAAAGGTACTTCTGTTGCCGATGTTATGACTGTTGGTTCTGCCACCAAGCCACGTGAAATTACCGATGGCGTACTTCCTGGCAAGAACTACCCTAACCACTCAGCAATTGATTTCTATCACCACTATAAGGAAGATATCAAGTTAATGGCTGAAATGGGCTTCAGGGCTTTCAGAACTTCTATTGCTTGGACTAGAATTTTCCCTAATGGTGATGAAAAAGAACCAAATGAAGAAGGTTTAAAGTTCTATGACGATTTATTTGATACTTGTCATGAATACGGCATTGAACCTGTAATTACCCTCTCCCACTTTGAAATGCCATTTAACTTGGCTAAGAATTATGGTGGTTTTACTAACCGTAAAGTGATCGACTTCTTCGTTCGTTTCGCTGAAGTTTGCTTCAAGCGTTACAAGAACAAGGTTAAGTACTGGATGACTTTCAATGAAATTGATAACCAATCAGCATTTAACAACGACTTCTTAATGGCTACCAACTCCGGTATTTTATTCAAAGATGGCATGACTGATAAAGACAAAGAAGCAGCTATGTACCAAGCGGGTCACTATGAACTTGTTGCTTCTGCATTAGCAGTTAAGATCGGTCACAAGATCAACCCTAACTTTAAGATCGGTTGTATGATCAACTATTCACCAGTTCGTCCACTTACTCCATCAAGTGATGATGTATTGCTTGCTGACAAGTGGGAACAACGTCGTGACTGGTTCTCAGACGTTCATGTCTTTGGTGAATATCCAAATGCTGTTGAAGCTTACATTGAAAGAAATGGCTATCGTCCAGACATTACTGATGAAGACAGAATTGTCTTAAAGGAAGGTACTGTTGACTACGTAGGCTTCTCTTACTACCAAACTACTACTGTTTCAAGCGAAAAGGTCAAGCCAGATGATTTAACTGACTTGGCTAAAGCAGTTGCTAAGAACCCTACTTTGATGCGCAGTGATTGGGGTTGGGAAATTGACCCTGAAGGTCTTAGAATTGCTTTGAACCAATTGCAAGATCGCTACCACAAGCCATTGTTCATTGTTGAAAATGGTCTTGGTGCTTACGACAAGGTTGAAGCAGATGGTTCAATTCACGATGATTACAGAATTGACTACTTGAGAAACCACATCTCTGAAATGGAAAAGGCAGTTGAACTCGATGGTGTTGACTTGATGGGTTACCTTCCATGGGGATGCATCGACTTAGTTTCTGCTGGTACTGGTCAAATGGACAAGCGTTACGGCTTCATCTACGTTGACAAGAACGACGCTGGTGAAGGTACTTTGAAGCGTTCACGCAAGGATTCATTCTTCTGGTACAAGGAGGTCATTGAATCAAACGGTAAAGATTTAGACTAAAAGTCCATCACGAATACACAAAGAGTTAGAGTAAAATCTAACTCTTTTTATTTTGGTAAAAAGGCTCAGTTATAGCTAGTTACTTATTGTGCAATTAAAAGTGCTGGTTTATAAACTATTTCTTAAGTCATCTTCCGTGCTTTGACATGGTGTCACTAAAAAGATATAATATACTTGTCAATTAAATCAATTGTATAGAAAGGACTTATATGATGACTAAAGCAAAAAGTGGCCTAAAAGACAAGATTATCGGCAAGGCCAAAGAAGTTGAAGGTAAAATTACTGACGACAAACTTCGTGAAGCCGAAGGCAAAGCCCAACAAGCTAAAGGCAAGCTTAAGGACAAAGCCGCTAAAGTTAAAAAAGACATACAAGAAAAGGACTGAGGTGACCTAAAATGTTACATTGGCTATGGGCATTAATTGTTGGTGGTGTGATTGGTTTAATTGCTGGTGCTATTACCGGTAAGGGCAAATCAATGGGATGGATTGCTAATATTTTAGCTGGTCTGATCGGTTCATCACTTGGCGAATTATTACTTGGTAACTGGGGACCACAAGTAGCTGGAATGGCGATTATTCCATCTATTGTAGGAGCAGTTATCTTAGTATTAATTGTTTCTCTATTTTTAAGTAAACTTAACCACAAACATTCTTAAACGAATATCAAAAGAAAAAAACAAACGGTCTTTTCTAAAGATCGTTTGTTTTTAAATATTTACTACCTTCCGTAATACTTAACTTGGCCAAATGATTATAATTTCCATCAATAAAGTCACTTACCCATTCTGGATTAGTTTTAGAATAATCTCTTAGTGCCCAACCAATTGCTTTATTAATGAAAAATTCGTCACTTTCAAGATTATTTTCAAGGATTTGACTAAGTAAAGCAGTATTCATCTTATCTTTTCTAAGCAATTGATGTTCAATCGCAACTCGTCTTACCCACTTGTCAGGATCCTTTGACCAATCAAGCATTAATTGATCTACTCGTTGATCCTTTAATCCTACATAACCATAGAGCTTCATTAAACTGTCAATTGTGTCCCACCACTGCTTAGTTCGAACGTAATGCTCTATTTTAAATAAATCATCATAGCTGACATATTTCTCCATTGCAAGCAAATAATCACAAACAAAATATTGCATTTCACGATGCTTATCATTCCACGCTTGATCAAGTAAATACCAATCGATCTGCTTTTTCTTTTTTTCATCTTTTAAAATTTGGTGATATGCATCCCTACGCGCAGGTGATTTCAACCCATAAAAGACAAATTGATTGCGCAAATATTTAGCCATCTGAATTGCATTATCTTCGTTTGCTCTCTTTTCAAAATTCTTTTTTAAGTCTTCAATATTCATAAAATCATTGTACTAAAAAAGACCCAATTAAGGGCCTTTTAAATGGATATTTATCTCTTTTTAACTATTTTATTCACCAGGTTTGTAATCCTTATCGATAATCAAAACTGGCTTGATAACTTTACCTGAAACTGAAGCTTGGTTTGCTTCATTAATGTCTTCAAAGTCAAAGAACTTTTCATTCTTTTCGTAATCAAACATGCCTAACTTATTGAATCTGATCAAACGAGGTACATCGATTTGAGGAATGGCATCACCCATGTTGACACCGATAACCTTCTTGTCACCAACACAAAGGTCATTCCAAGTTGAGAAGGTAAAGTCATGTGGAGTTACGGCAATAGCTGCAAGTGTACCACCTTGTGCTAAGGCATCCAAAGCTGGCTTCATTACTGCCGGCAAACCAGTAGTATCAACGGCATAGTCAACACCATAGCCATTAGTCAATTCTTGAATCTTCTTAACTGGATCTTCATCCTTAGAATTGATTGTATCAGTAGCACCTAATTCCTTAGCAAGTTCCAAACGAGAAGGACCTACGCGACGAAGGTCGGCATCCCTATCAACTTTGACACAGTTTCTTTGGTTAGTCACAGTAGTGGTAGTAAATGATGATTGGTTGAACATATCTGAGATATGCTTACCATTTTCTTGGAATTGATCATCACTATCAGAACGAGTACCTGACAAATTCTATTTAGCGTAGTTACGACATTGAGTTGGAATACCTTGCAAACACTTATCACAAAGACCATCTGCATAGAAGGCCATTACAACGTGATCACCAGGTTTTAAGTTTTGGACTTCTGAACCAACTTTTTCAATAATACCTGCACCTTCGTGACCTAAGATTACAGGATAGCCTAGGCTTGCATCCCCTTTACGAATAGCTTCGTCTGAGTGGCAAATACCGCTGGCCACCATATGTACTTGAACATCGGTTGGGCCATTCAATATCATCTTTAATTACGAAAGGATCGCCCTTTTTTTCAACAACAGCAGCTTTTATCTTCATAATACATGCCTCTTTTACTACTTACTTATCTATTCATAAGTTTTTACACTTTTCATCTTACACTTTGTGAAAATGCTTACAATAGTAAAAATCAGGTTTATAGAATAATATTTTTAAGATTTATAATATCGATTAATGCTATGGTATTAGTAGCAGTATTCGTTTTCAGTGCAATTAAATAATCGATTTAATAATAGTAGTTTTTAATAAAGAAACAGGCCTGGCTTATGATTAAACAAGCGGTATTAGATAAATTATCTGCTTTAACCGAAATCGAAAAAGAGCAGCAAGAAACCGGTCAGTTCGTAAATGATCTTTCGCCTTATACATTAATTAAAACGGCCGACAAACGTGTCGTTAATAAACGACTTCTAAGTCACCACTCTATTTACCTAAGCAAACACAATCGCTTTGCTCCGTATCCTCTTCATAGTCATCAATTCGTTGAAATCAACTACATGCTTAAAGGTGAATGTGATGAATTAGTTGAAGGCGAACCAATTCATTTAAAAGAAGGAAGCGCTTTAATGATGGATATCGGCTGCCATCATAGTATTAGTACACTTCATCAAAATGATTTAATGATTAATTTGATCTTTAATAATAAAAATATTTCCTTTAAATTCTGGGATGAAACCCACAAAAAGGATAGCTTCATTTATCAATACATTTTTAACATTTCTATGCAAAATCATAATAAGCAGAAGTTCATCCTCTTCCCTAAAAACGCTGATATTACTGACACGATGGACGAGATCATCAACGAATACTTTTCCGGTTACAAATATCGCGGCATGATTATCGATAATTATTTCAATATTTTACTTGCAAAAATTATTCGTAATTATCCAATGATTAAGAAAAGAACCTATGATAACCAACAAAAAAATATTAGTTGATCTGCTCACTGAAATATCCAACCATTATCAAATCATTTCTTTAGAGTAGCTAGCTAATCGTTATGGCTACACCAAACAATACTTGAGCAGTTTGATTAAGAAAATATCTGGGCAAACTTTTATCGAACTAAGAACCAGAAAAAGATTGGAACAAGCCAAATATTTATTGACCTCTAGTGACTACTCCATTGCGGAAATTTGCGACCTAGTTGGTATTCATAATTTAAACTCTTTTTATACCAAGTTTAAAAAGCAATATCATATTATGCCTAGTGATTATCGAAAAAAGAATTATTTGGATGATCATTTTCTCTGATCTCTTGCTAAAATAAAGATATATAGTTAGAAAGGTAAGATTTATGGAAAACATTTATTTTAATCACGATGGCAACATCGATGATTTAGTATCTTATTTATTACTCTTGCAAGCTCCTGACATCAAACTACTTGGCGTTGGGGCCATCGATGCTGATGGCTATATTGATCCTTCAGTTGAAGCCTGCCGTAAAATGACTGATTTATTCAATTTACGTGGTGATCAACTTGCTGTAGCTCGTTCAAATTCTAGAGCAGTTAACCAATTCCCACACGAATGGAGAATGGCTACTTACTCATTCAATTATTTGCCAATGTTGAACGAAAAAGGACACATTGATACTAAGCAAGCTGAATTGCCTGCTCACCTTGATATGGTAGAAAAAATTAAGCATGCCCAAGAACCAGTTACCTTAGTTATGACTGGTCCTTTAACTGACCTTGCCCGCGCTCTTGATGCTGATCCTGAGATTGAGAAAAACATCAAGATGCTTTACTGGATGGGCGGTTCACTCGATGGTCACGGCAACGTTGCAGTAGTCAACGCCGATGGCAGTCAAGAATGGAATGCTTTCTGGGATCCATACGCTATTAAACGTGTCTTTGATTCAAACATTAAGATTCAAATGGTAGGTTTAGAGAGTACCGAAGAAGTACCATTGAATGATGAACTAAGACAACACTGGGCAAGCTTACGTAAATATCCTGCAATGGATTTAGTTGGTCAAGGATACAGTATGATCGTTTCTCTTCCATCAGCTGAATTATACTTATGGGATGTTTTAACTACTGTTAGTGCGCTTTATCCTGAAGTTGTTGAAACAGAAACAGCTCATGCCAAGGTAATTACCGACGGGCTTAGTGCTGGTAGTTTTGTACGTGATCCAAATGGACGCGAAGTAACTTTGGTTACTAAAGCTAATAAAGATTTGTTCTTTAAGAGAATGGACGAAATTCTTGAAAGAACTAAGTAAAATACCAAACAAAAAAATACAGGGAATGTAAATTGATACATTCTCTGTATTTTTTATTTATTAATCTATTTTATTAAATACGACCTTGAGTTAATTCAGCACGTTGTGCAAATTGAACGTAGAGGCTAGAACCAGTAACTGACATACCTTCAATTTCTCTTCTATTTGTAGTTGTCGTAACCACCATTGTGGAATAATGCATACATAGTGTTGTCGCCAACAAAAGTTGCGTTGTGAACGTAACGGTCATCAGAAATTCTAACAGTCCAAATCTTGTTGATCTTCATATCACTCTTACGGATTTGGAGGACTTCTTCTGAACGAGGCCCATTACTGTAGTTATTGTCATTAGCTAAAACATAAATGTAATTTGATGGTGAGCCTAGTGATTGACCGTGACCTAACTTAATGTAAGGACTAACCTTACTGTTGTTAGCATATGACTTGAAGGTTGACCAACCCATAGTAGTCAAGTTTTGAGCAGCATACTTACTCTTAATAGCGTTCAAGTTGTATGAAACGAGGTGGCCGTGTTGGTCACTGCTGTTGGTAAACATTGAGGTAGTGAATACGCCACTGTTGACAGTAATACCTTCAGGAATAACACCCACTTGACCCATTGCATCCCCAGCTTGACCGTAGCTTAAGCTGACAAAACGAGGTTGGTACAATCTGGTTCTTAAAGTTAAACGGTTGCTCTTAAAAGTATTGCTGCTGGTTTCTGAAGTATAGTGGTGAGCAGCATTCCAGTTTCTTGATGAACTCTTTGAGCCGCCATTCCAAGTAGTTACTGACTTAGGATTCTTAGTAGGTTGGCCCATTTCACCATCGCCATCACGTACGTCAATGTGAAGGGATGCTTTTGCCTTGCTATAGCTGTAGTTGACAGTTGCGTCACTGGTACTTACATAAGCTTTAGATACGTTAACCTTGCTTGGGTTGACAGCAGTACCTTGACTGTCAGTAGCATAGTTAATTGCATCTCTAGTTGGGAATGAGTAATCTGAATTCTTAACTACAGAAACGCTACCTCCAAGAAATATTTGGTTTCTAGCAAAGAATTTTTCGCTAACCCAGCCAACCTTGCGGCCATCAACAATAATGTTCCAGAAATTACCCTCCTTAGTTGAAACGTATTCCTTAGATTGGATTTGACCATGCTTGAAATACTTGGTAGAAGTAAACTTGCCGCTAGGGCCACCTTTAGAAATATTGTGGTAAATAGCATAATTGCCATCGCCGGCAATCTTAGTTACAGCTTTGCCAAAACTTTTGGCACTAACTTGTTGGCTTTATGCTACTCCTACAAATAAGCCTGCAAGAAGAGCACTAGTGATGATAACACCCTTAAATGTCTTTTTCATTTTTCCTCCAAATATAGTAACAAAAAAATTACAGACTCATTTTACCACTACTTATTCTATCTAAAAATAGAATATTGTTATTTTTCTGCCTTTTTCAGAGCATCTTTTACTGCTTCCTTAACCCCATTGGAAGTAAAGGTAGCTCCGGCAACCACATCAATGTTAGCCGACTGCTTAGCCAAAATTTCATTTTCTATCTTACCTTTAGCTTTTTGACCATATTGTGGAGTCTTAGTAGATAGATCAAGATTGACAAAAGTTATTTTGTTATTACTTATTTCTAATTTAGATGTCACAAAGCCTGCCATTCCTTGAGCTTGTGCAGAATATATTCCATTTTTTAACATATTTTGTATCCTCTTTTTTAAAGGATATAAAAGAAAAAGTTACAATTAGGCATATCATTATTCGAATATAATTGATATACTAGCTTGTGGGTCAAAATGTTTTATAAGTCCTTATTATGACCCATTTACAGGTAGTAAGAATCCCCTTCTACCTGTTTTATTATAGCTCAAATAATTACAAACGTTATTATACTTTTTAAGATCTTTTGAAATTTATGCCAAAAGGTCTTTTTTATACGCTATCTTTAAACAGTTAAGTTAAAATTGATATAGGAATTATTTTATTCAATTGAAGATGGTAGAAATGTATCCAGACAATAATATTCTTACATACCTAAAATGGCGGAGCGACGTTGATTTTAGCACATCACCTTTTAATGACATCGACGCCCTCGTCTTATCTATTTTTTCATATCTAGAATTACCAGATATTGTTGATAGTGGCAGTAAAACAATTACACTTGAAAAAGCCGCTAAAATCTATTTTGCCGCAGATCATGAACGGACTGACGCTAAGCAATACCAAGATCTATTTAAATTAATGGCTAAAGCCGACAGATTCAAAGACGCAGAATTATCGTATTTTGTCAGTACCTTAACCGAACACACACAGTTTAGTGCCATTAAGATTGCATTAACTGACGGCACAAACTTCATTGCCTTCCGTGGTACCGATGATTCATTAATTGGCTGGAAGGAAGACTTTGAAATTAGTTTCAAGGTTACGATTGCCCAAAGACAAGCCGTCAAACTGCTTGAAAGAATTCTGAACGCAGACAACGAAGACTATTATTTAGGCGGCCATTCTAAAGGTGGTAACTTAGCCGAATATGCAGCGATTAATATGGAACCAAAATTGCGCAAGCGTATCAAACGCATTTATACTTTTGACTCACCTGGTATCGCCGAAGAAGTTGGTGCACAATTGCCAAGAAAATATCTGCAAAATACTTTGCGTCGGTTTGTGCCAGAATTCAGCGTTATCGGTCGTTTGTTTGAACCAGAAGGTATCAATCCTACAATCGTTAATAGTACGAGAAAGAACTTGAGTCAACATGATGCCTACAGCTGGCAAATTATTGGTTCTAATTTTGATACCAAAAGACACCGTAATCCTCAGTCACGCGTCTATAACCAATTAATCAATCAATGGATTGGTAATGCCACCTTAAAAGAGCGTGAATCATTGACTAACGATCTTTTCTCAGCTTTAGGTGCCGGTGGCGCTACTAAAATCAATGAATTGGCCAACAACGGCTTCGGTGGATTCGGTGCGATTTTGATTTCCTTAACTGACTCATCTAGACGAACCAGATTCGTATTTGGATCACTATTTTCATCGATTTGGCAAACAATTAAGAGTCGACAAATTATTAAGACGCTCTTTTCTACTGATACTATTGTTGGTTGGATCTTAGTTATCCTTGGTATTATCAGTTTGACTTTGCCACAATACGCTGTACGAGCATTTGGTGCGCTGGTTGCCTTCACTGGTATTGGCTTCAGCGTGCATCAGATATTGAATACTGCTAAGTCTCAGTTAAAAGATAGACAGAAGAATTTCTTTATTATCTCTTACTTAGTTGTATTTGCGCTTTCAACGGCACTAATTTCGAACAATCGCCTTTTAATCTTTTTAGCACACTATTTCTTAGGACTATTTTTGATCATCTACTCCTACGTTCGACTCAGAAGCATCATTTTGCGGCGGATACCTGGAGTATTTCGTAAAATCATAGTAGGCATTGAAGCGATCATTGCCTTTGCTTTGGGGATTGTCGTTATTGTAAATCCAAGAGCATTCGATCGCAAGTCAATCATTGCCATTGGTATTTTGTTAATTATATATGGCTTCTTTAAGCTGATTGGTGAGTTATTCAGCCAGCGGCCTAAGATGCCAAAAAGTCATAGATAGACAAAAAGAAGAGTTTAATAACTCTTCTTTTTTTATTGATCAAATATTATAAATAACTCCTACTAAACTAGCTAAAGCTAAGGCCCAGATAAATCCTATAAGTAAGGCTAAGAAAAAGGCCACAGTTTTATTTATCTTTTTAGCCATAAGAACATAAGTTAAAGCCCAGATCAGCATTTGCGAGAAAGTCAAAATCCAAATAAGATACCGCTTCAAGCCTATTAAAGGAAAAAGCAAAGCCAATATGATAGTTGCTGATAAGCCCACTACACACCATTTCAAAGAGATTTTCTTAAACTGGTTCTCAAAACAAACGAATAAAAAGCCGAAAAAACAAGGAAAAAAGATGTTAGGGTCAATCTATAGTAATGATTCCATTCTCTCAACTCCAATTTAACTTTGTATCAATTTACCATATTAGATAATTAACATTGACAAAATAAAACAGGTACCTGTATAATCATTGCATAAATTATTAACAGGTACCTGATATAAATACAGGAGTTAAATATGGATCAAGAAAAAAGAGAATTTAACGAGAAATTTATGGAATTACTCTATTCCATTAGAAAATTTCACATGCTATCTCACAAAAATGTTAGTCCTTTGCAAGACACTAGCCGTGGTCAAGGACGGATTCTGGCGATGCTTAGACTCAAATCCAAGATAACAGCTAAGGATTTAAGTTATATTTTAGGCATCAGACAGCAATCTTTAAATGAAACGTTGCAAAAGCTAGAAAAAGAAGGCTACATTGTACGTACCCCATCCCCTAAAGATCGGCGCGTCATGCTAATTAGTCTTACTGAAAAAGGTAAAGAAATAAAGCCCGTACAACATGATTGTTTAGATGTACTTGACGAGTTTTCTAATGAAGAACTAAAGCAATTCGCAAGTTATATCGATCGCTTGCGTAAAGCCTGTGATCAACAAATTAAAACTATTGCTAGTCCCGAAGATGAAGCACGTTTTGACGAATTTCACGAGCGGATGCTCAACATGCGTAACAAAATGGACAGTGAAGATTTCAAAAAAATGATGCGTCACAGTCGTGAAATGCCATTTGGTGGTCTATTCCATCACCCATTTGACTAGGAGGTTGTTATGGATAGAAAACAAAATAATTTCAGCTTTAAAGACTTCTTCAGTCTGATCAACCAAATCATCCTAAATATTGGCAACTTGTGTTGGGAATCATTCTTGGCTTTATCTCAACTGGAGCCAGCCTTTTTGTGCCACAGCTTGCGCAACGATTAATCAATAATTTTAAACACATTAGCACCAATCTGGTGGTCATTACTGCCATTATTTTTATCGGTGGCCTAATCGTTGGTGCCCTTTCTGGTTTAATCCTCAGCATTTTTGGTGAAGATGTAGTTGCCAAACTGAGAAAAACGCTCTGGCAAAAACTGCTTCATTTGCCGGTAAAACACTTTGACAATACCAAGACAGGTGAAATTAGTTCACGTTTAATCAATGATACGTCTCAAGTTAAAAATCTGCTAGCCAATACTTTACCTAATGCTGTCACTTCTCTACTACAATTTTTTGGTGCATTAGTAATTATGATGGCGATGGATTGGCAAATGACCTTGATTATGTTTATCGCCGTTCCACTAGTAGTTGTGGCTCTACTCCCCATCATGCAACAATCACGTAAAATCGGCCGTAAGCGCCTGGACGAACTAGCCAACTTTTCAAGCGATTCTACCAGTGTTTTAAGCGAAATTAGATTAGTTAAGTCTTCCAACGGTGAACCAAAAGAGTTAAACGTTGGCAACAATCGGATTTCTAGCCTCTACGAAATTGGTGTCAAAGAAGCATTCATTAATTCTTTAACCCAGCCAATTATTAATATGATGATGATGCTTTTATTCTTGGGAATTCTCGGCTACGGTGCAATCCGAGTAATGAATGGCTCACTTACGATGGGCGCTTTAGTTTCATTTTTAATGTACCTCTTCCAAATCATGAGTCCAGTAATTATCATCAGCCAATTCTTCAACGAATTATCTAAGACAAGTGGTTCAACTCAGCGGATCAATGAAATGCTCAATGAACCTGAAGAAATTGCTCAAGATGAGCAAAATGTAGATATCACCAACAACGAACTTAAATTAGAACACGTCGATTTTTCCTACGAAGATGGCAAGCAAATCCTGCATGATATCAATGTTCAAGCCCAACCTAACACGGTCGTTGCCTTTGCCGGCCCTTCAGGAGGCGGCAAATCTACTATTTTTTCATTAATTGAACGTTTTTACAAACCAACTGCTGGTGAGATTACGATTGGCAGAGAAAATATTGATGAAATCAGTTTGGAAAATTGGCGTAAACAAATTGGATTAGTTGGTCAAAATTCCGCTGTCATGCCGGGTACTATTCGTGAAAACTTGCTTTACGGGTTAGAACGTGAAGTTAGCGACGATGAATTATGGCAGGCAGTTGATATGGCCTATGCCAAAAACTTTGTTCAAGAAATGGATAATCAATTAGACACTCAAATTGGTGAACGCGGAATTAAGCTTTCCGGCGGTCAAAGACAGCGAATTGCAATCGCCCGTGCCTTCTTGCGCAATTCCAAGATCTTAATGCTTGATGAAGCAACCGCCAGCCTTGACTCAGAATCCGAAGCAATGGTGTAAAAAGCCTTAAGTAATCTGATGAAAGACAGAACCACTTTAGTTATCGCCCACCGTTTAAGTACAATCGTTGATGCTGATACGATCTATTTCATCGACCATGGCACCGTATCTGGATCAGGAAAGCATGAAGAATTAATCAAATCTACTCCACTTTACGCAGAATATGTAAAGAATCAATTTAAGAAATAATCAAAAAGAGCTCAGTTCAAATTAACTGAGCTTTTTGAGTGCTATCTTTTAATAAAAGTACCAGACTTGATGTGCTTTAAAATACCATAGCCAACACTCTTAATATGATTCTTGCTGCCATATGGTTGATTCAAGAACATCACAATCCCGTTTTTATTGTCCTTGGTCAATTGCATCCAGTTAACAAAGTGCGTATCGCCAAAGTTACCATATGCCAATTTTAAGGTGCCACCATTCTTAAGATAAAAACCACCTGAATAGGTATTTACCTTAGAGTTTAAATGTGCCATGTAACTAAATTGGTTAGCTGATAAGATCTTACCGTTATACATCCCTTGTTGAATCTTGTAATAATCGCCTGCAGTAGAGAACATATTGCCAGCACCAGGAAGCTGAGACACTACATTGGCATTTGCGTAGGCTGCACTACGATAGTTTTTACCATTGCGATACAAATATGAAATGGCATCAGTCTTTGAACGTGGAATGCTCTTATAAATATAAGTATGGCATAAGTGCAATGGCTTAATGATTCTGCTCTTTAGGTTAGCCGCATATGATTTACCAGTAACCTTACGAATAATTCCCGCTAATAAAACATAATTAGCATTATTATAGTTAAAACTATTTAATCCAGTATTACCTGACAAATTTGCTCTGGCAACGGTCCAATTAATTGCGCCACTTTCAGAGAATCTGACGCCGTAACTTGATTCTGTACCACTCACATTAATGCCTGAAGTATGGGTCATTAATTGACCTACTGTAATCTTAGAAGAATTTTTTAATAATGGATACCAACGAGAAATCTTGGTGTTCTGTGAAAACTTACCTTTATAAATAAGTTGTGTAATCATGGCCGCTGTAACCATTTTTTGTAGTGAGCCAACTGGATAAACCAACTTGCTGCTGCCATTTTTTAGATGACGCTTATAATAGCCGTACCCTATATTAACAGTCTGACGATGACCATTTTTTACGATAACGATTGAACCACGTAAATGGTTTTTCCTCATTGTTTTCTGGGCATAGCTACGCAATTGCTTATTACTATAAGCCGCCTTTATCGATTGTGTATTAAATAAACCGCAAAAGACAATGACTAATGCGGTTAAAAATAACCAGAATTGTTTCTTATGTTTCAAAATAAAGTACCCTCTTTGTCTTAAATCCTGGACTATTTTACCACAAAGAAAAAAAGCACCTAAGTGCTTTTTTCATATTTTCAATTAAATCAAGTTCATCTTAACCAAGTATTCCGCATTTTCAACGGTATTCCAAGCAGCACCCTTAAGCAGGTTATCTGCTACGACCCACATGTTAAATGCGCCTTTGTTTTCATAATCTGGACGAATACGACCTACAAAAGTCTCGCGCTTGCCTTCTGCGTTAATTGGTTGTGGGTAAATTTGATGCTTAATATCATCTTGTAAAACCACACCTGGGAAGTTTGCGACAGCATCCATGATATCTTGCGCAGTAGCACTTTCATCTTCAACAGTGAAGTAAACACTTTCGCCGTGGGCAATTGGCACAGGAACTCTAACACAAGTGGCGGTTACCTTGATGTCCTTAGCATTCATATCGCCTAACATAATTTTCTTAGTTTCGTGAATCATCTTCCACTCTTCATGTGAATAGCCACTGTCTTCTAAGACATCGATTTGTGGCAATAAGTTAAATGCCAATGGATAATGCTTCTTGTCACCCTTAGTTGGTAAAATTTGGGCGTCTTTTTGCATATCCTTGCCATCTAAGTAATCTTGCGCTTCCTTCTTTAATTCATTAATGGCAGCTTGACCAGCACCAGAAGCAGCTTGATAAGTTGAAACAATAATTTGCTTTAAACCAAATTTTCTTCTGATTGGTTCAAGAGCCATCACCATTTGAATTGTAGAACAGTTTGGATTGGCAATAATGCCATGATGAGTCTTCAATGCCTCAGGGTTAACTTCTGGCACAACTAATGGCACGTCTTCTTCCATTCTGAAGGCACTAGTATTGTCGACACAAACTGCACCTCTTTTAACAGCTTCTGGTAAAAACTTCTTAGAAACGGAGCCACCTGCTGAAGATAAAACTAAATCGATACCATCAAAAGAATCAGGCGTAGTTTCTTCAACGGTTAAATCTTGATTTCTAAATTTTAAAACAGTACCTGCTGAACGACTAGAAGCTAATAACTTGACGCTTTTTACTGGAATGGTTGACTTAGCTAATTGATCAATCATTCTTCTACCAACAGCACCAGTAGCACCTAAAATTGCAACATTATATTCCTTAACCATTATTCGTCCTCTTGTAAAAATTTCTTCATTCGCTTCATTGCTTCATGCAAGTTTTCATCACTTGATGCATAAGATAATCTGACATAGCCTTCACCACCAGGGCCAAATGCGCTGCCTGGAGTGATGCCTACCTTTTCTTTAAAAGCTAGATCCAACGCAAATTGCATATCATCTTGACCATATTTAGCGGGAATTTTAGCAAAGATGTAGAAAGCACCATCAGGTTTAACTGCTTGCATCCCCATCTCGGCTAATTTCTTTAAAACATAATCGCGTCGTTTTTGATAAACCACACGATATTGTTCTGGATCATCTAACCCATGCTCAAGTGCTTCAATTGCGGCAGCTTGTGATGAATCCGTCGTAGTCGTGACCATAAGACCATGAACTTTACCAATTTCTGCCATAATTTTTGCAGGTCCGGCAACATAGCCTAAACGATAACCAGTCATCGCATGTGATTTAGATAAACCAGAGATATAAATTGCTCTTTCTGGAATTAAGCTGGCAATTGAAAAGTGTTTTACACCGTAAGTCAAAGTACTGTAAATTTCATCTGTAATAACATACAAATGATTTTCTTCAATTACCTTAGCTAAAGCTCTGATTTCATCTTCGCTATATTCAACTCCAGTTGGGTTGGTTGGATAATTCAAAATCACAGCTTTAATTGTCGGATTTTCTTTAATCGTTTCCTTTAATTTTTGTGGCGTTAACTTAAAACCATCCTTTGCCGTATTCATCAAAATATAATCGGCATCAGCCAGCGTAGCTACAGGCCAATACAATGAGAAAACCGGCGTAGGAATAGCAATCTTATCACCTGGATTGGTAATCGCATATAAAGTGGCATTAATCGCTTCCGTTGCTCCAACTGTTACTACGATTTCTGTTTCTGGATCATAATCAATGCCAGTTGCTTTTTTCAAATATTTACTGATGGCTTTTCTTAATTCAAGCTTTCCTTTTTGTGGAGCATAGTGAGAATCGTTATCTGCAATACTCTTGATCGCTGCCTGTTTGACATGCTCTGGAGTATTCATGTCCGGTTCACCTAAGGTCAACTTGATAATGCCAGGAATAGTTGAAACTTTATTGTCGAAGATTCTAATTCCTGAAGCTTTTACGTTAGCAATCTTTTTGCTTAATCCTAAATCATTAGCTAATTCTGGCATAGGTTTCTCCTTTTATAAAATGTTTTCTAGTCCAACTACCAACTCATCGAGTTGATCAACTTTTTCTAAGGCCACTTTAACGCCGCCCATAAAACTTTCACGGTCAAAAGAATCTTGTCTGATAGTCAGGGCTTCACCAGGTCCACCAAACAAAACTTGTTCATGTGCAATATAGCCCGGCAAACGAACTGAGTGAATCTTAATCCCTTGAAAATCTCCACCACGGACATTTTCTAAAGTTTCTACTTGATCTGGTGCCGTTTCATGTTCTGGTCTATTTTCCGCAATCATCTTGGCAGTAGCTAAAGCAGTGCCTGATGGAGCATCCTTTTTATCTGCATGGTGCATTTCAATAATTTCAGCATCAGGGAAATATTTAGCCGCTTCTTTAGCAAATTTCATTAAAAGTACGGCTGACATGCCGAAGTTTGGTGCAATCAAGCCACCTACTTTTTCTTTTTGCGAAATTTTAATTAATTCTGCTTCTTGCTCATCGCTCATTCCAGTTGTACCAACTACTGGAGAAATATGATGCTCTAAAGCAAATTTAACATTGTCATATACGGCTTTAGGCGTAGTAAAATCAATCCAAATATCTGCTGCTAGATCAGGAATTTCAGCTAAACTTTGATAAATTTTAGCCCCTGCTGGTAAATTGTATTTTTGCGGATCGTTTGTAGCTGTGGGTGACATCCCCGCAACTAATTCAAAGTTATCTAAGCTATTCACCAAATTGACGGCTTTTTGTCCCATCGCACCAGTAAAACCAGCAACTAATACTTTTTTAGTCATCTTCTAGTTCCTTTCCTAAATCAAGTGGTAACTTTTGCATTAAAGCATTATCAGCTAAGCCTAAATGCTTTGCCAAACTCGTTTTTTCATCATCATTTAAACTTACTAGTGGCAAGCGGCAGCCACCCATATCAAAGCCTTGAGCACTAAGTACAGCCTTAACTGGTGCAGGTGATGGATACATAAATAATGCTTGCATCTTTGGTGTTAACCAACGCTGAATTTTTGCGGCCTTTGGATAATTTCCTTCATATAAGGAGTTGTACATTTGACGCATTTCCTTAGTATAAATGTGACTTGCAACTGAAATAACGCCGTTAGCACCTAGAAGACGTGCGGTTAAAGCCTGAGTATCTTCTCCTGTAAAGACTTGGAAATCATCATCTTTATGATCAATGATGTATTCTAATTCTTCCAAAGAGGCACATTGTTTGATTCCTTTAATATTTTTCAAATGCGACAATTGAATGATGGTCTCTTTTTCCATCTTGACGCCAGTTCTGCCTGGAATGTTGTAAATAATGATTGGCATTTGCGCCTTGTCATTAACAGCAGTAAAGTGAGCAATCATGCTACGTTGGTTGGGTTTATTGTAAGGTGGCACAACCACTAAGGCATAATCAATGCCATCGATTTTTGCCACTTCATTAGTAAATTTAATCGTTTCTTCCGTGTTATTGCTTCCTGTACCAGCAATAACAGGTACACGGCCATTAACAATTTGACCAAAATGTTTGTACAAAGATATTTTTTCATCATGACTAAGAGTAGGAGTTTCTCCAGTTGTTCCTCCCACAACAAAGCCATTGCATCCCAAATTGATTAAACGATTGACTAATTTTTCTAAAACGTCAAAGTCAATTTCATTATTTTCATCAAAAGGCGTTGCAATCGCCGTTAATAAATCAGAATCAATTAATGTAGCCATCTTATTTCTCCATTCTACTAATTAAAAATCCCTTAATTGCATCAACGCCGCGCTGAATGCTCTTTTCATCCGGATTAAGCGTAGCTGAATGAAGTTCCGAATCAGGATCACCCACGCCTAGCCAAAACATCGTTCCTGGAAACTTGGCAAGCAAGAAGCCGAAGTCTTCTCCAGTCATTTTGGGTTCGGTCTCAATGTAATTAACATCCTTATTTTCTTTCATATAAGAAATAAAGTTTTGCGTTAATTTTGAATCATTTTCAACAGGCCAGTAGCCTCCTTGATTTAAGTCTAATTTAACTTGCATATTGTAGCTGCGAGCAATTCCTTCACATAGGTCGCGCAGTCTTTGATCAATTTTTAAGATCATTTCTTGCGTTAAGCCCCGCAGGGTTCCTTCAATTCTCGTGTGACCAGCAATCACATTTCTAATTGTACCTGCTTCAACTTTACCTAACGTAATTACGCCACTTTGAATTGGATCAATACTGCGTGAAATAATCGTTTGGATCTGCATAATCAAACTAGCTGCCGCAACAACTGTGTCATTAGCGTTTTGAGGGAAGGCAGCGTGACCGCCTTTACCAAAAAGATCGATGTTGATCTCGGTAGTTCCTGCAAACAAAGTACCCATTCGGCAGCCAATGCTCCCAGCTGGCAGGGCTGGATTATCGTGTAAGCCATAAAATTCATCGGGTTTAAATTTCCCTTGGAAAATACCCTTTTCATAGGCCTGCTTGCCGCCACTTTCACTTTCTTCAGCCGGTTGGAAGAAAAACAGCAGGTTATCTTTTGGTTGCTGTTCACTAAAGTAGCTCAGCAGCCCTATTGCTACACTCATATGAATATCATGACCACAGGCATGCATTATGCCAGGAGTTTTTGAAGAAAATGGCAAACCTGTTTTTTCAGTAACTGGCAAAGCATCGATATCTGTTCGATAACCAATTGTTCGTTTAGGATCCTTGCCTTTGACTAAAACCAATAACGCTGTTGGTAAGCTTTCCGGTGTTTTGATCGTTAAATAATCTTGTTTAAAATTTTGAATTACTTCCAATAAATATGCATGAGTTTCTTTTTCCTGTAAGGCAAGTTCAGGAATTTCATGCAAATGTCTTCTTATTTTAATTAATTCATCTTCAGTTAAAACTGCCATGTTAAATCTTTCTTAGATCATCCTCAAGACCAGTCTTACTCTCGGTCTTTTCGTCAACTTTCTTAATCACTCTAGCAGGAACACCAGCTACCATCGTATGTGGAGCAACATCCTTAGTAACCACAGCACCAGCCGCAATTACGGCACCTTCACCGACATGAACTCCTTCGATTACTACGGCATTGGCTCCCATAACTACATTATCTTCAATTACAACTGGTTTAGCTGAAGCAGGTTCGATGACACCAGCCAAAACACTACCAGCTCCAATATGACAATGTTTACCAACAATGGCACGGCCACCTAAGACGGTACCCATATCGATCATCGTATCATCACCGATTTCTGCACCGATGTTAATAATGGCACCCATCATAATTACGGCATTTTTACCAATTGCTACTCGATCACGAATAATTGCACCCGGTTCAATTCGAGCATCAAACTTCTTTAAATCAACTAATGGAACAGCTGAATTTCTAGCTTCATTTTCGATGTGATAATCAGTAATCAGGGCTTTATTTTCCTTTAAAAATGGTTCAACGTCTTTCCAGTCGCCAAAAATCACACCAAAATCTTTTTCGGTAAAGTTCTCAATTTCTTCAGGGAAATCAAGTTGATCAATCTCGCCTTTAATAAAAACTTTTACCGGCGTCTTCTTTGGTGCATTGCCAATGTATTCAATAATGCTTTTTGCGTCTAATTCTGTCATGCTTTTACCTTCCTATTATTTATTTTTATTAATCTTCATATGATTGATCTAAGTGGACTAAGTCTTCTAAGCTTTCTCTTTTGATAACTAGTTTTGCCTTGCAATTTTCGACAAAGACAACTGCTGGACGAGGATTACGATTATAGTTTGAAGCCATTGAATAACCATATGCTCCAGTATCAAGCATGGCCAACAATGAACCTGATTTGGTAGCTGGAAGTGCTTGATCCTCTGCTAAAATATCGCCGCTCTCACAATATTTACCAGCAATTCTGACATGCTCAGTAAGTGGAGCTTTCAGATCTGTGGCCAAAACTGTTTCGTATTTTGCACCATATAATGCTGGACGAATGTTGTCTCCCATTCCGCCATCAACAGTGACATATGGACGATAACCTGGAACTACCTTGCAACTGCCTGTCGTGTACAAGTTATAGCCAGCAGGGCCAACTATTGAACGACCTGGTTCAATATCAATTTCTGGTACTGGAAATGCAGCTTCCTTAGCTTCTTTTTTGATCGTTTCAACGATTGCTTGAACGAATTCTTCAGGTTTTAATGGATTATCTTCAGCGGTATATTTAATGCCAAATCCGCCGCCCACATTGATCACCTTGGCTGTATAGCCGTATTGGCTACGCCAATTTTCAGCTACTTCCATCAATTTTTTAGCAGCCATCTCAAAGCCATTTAATTCAAAAATTTGTGATCCAATATGAGCATGAATCCCAACCATATTCATTCTAGAATTAGCTAAAATCTGTTCTAGAGCCAAATCGGCTTGGCCTGATTCAAGATCAAAGCCGAACTTGCTATCCACCTGACCAGTTTGATCGTATTCATGCGTATGAGCTGAGATGCCTGGTGTGATTCTCAACATCACGTTAATTTTGGCATCTTGTTCACGAAGCACCTTGTCCAATAATTTAATCTCATGGAAGTTATCAATAATAATTTTGCCTACATGATTTTTAACGGCCATTTCAATTTCAAACAATGATTTATTGTTGCCATGAAAACTAATTCGTTCTGTAGGGAAATTAGCCTTTAATGCAGTATAAAGTTCTCCTGCTGAAACGATATCAGTATATGCTCCCTCTTCATTAGCTACTTGATACATCGCAATACAAGCAAAAGCTTTGCTGGCGTAACTAACTGCGTAAGCAACTTTTTCTTTTTCAAATACCTTTTTAAAAGCTCTGATTTGATTGCGAATCTGTTCAACATCATACACTACTAGTGGTGTACCGTACTTTTGAGCTAACTCCACTGTATCGACACCACCAATAGTTAAATGGCCTTTTTCATTGACCTGATTTGCTAAAATTTGAGGATTCATGTTTCTGCTCCATTCTTATTTTGCCGAAACGCTAATCAAAAAATCCATTGTCTGCGCCAAACAAACAATGGATTATTTTTGCTTAATCTAATAGTCGATAGCGCTCCGCGATTAATTCGCGACAGTTCGCAACCTCTTCGATTGCGACCCAGCTTAATTCTTTGGCTTGAATAAGCTTCGGCAACTTCCCCTTTCACAATTAATCTTCATTGTGCCTAACTCATAATTGCTACTCTTGTCAGCTGCACCTCTATGATTTAACTGTAGTCTACAGTTTTATGAAATTTTAGTCAACAGTTTTATTATAAAGATTTAATTTAATTTATATTTACATTATTATTCACGTTATTTTTGCACTTGATATTATCGCTATTTAGTTGCATGATTAAAAAATAATGCTAAAATTCAACTAAAATTTAGTCTAACTTTATTATTTCAAATTAATGATTTCTGAAAATCATTACTAAGGAGTTAATTTTATGAAAGTCGTAAAATTTGGAGGCAGTTCTTTAGCCAGCGGCTCTAGTGTTGAGCAAGCATTAAATATTATTTTAAGTGATCCTCAAAGACAAGTTATCGTAGTTTCCGCACCAGGAAAACGAGAAAGTGGCGATATCAAAGTCACCGATCTTTTAATTAAATATGCAAACGAAGTCTTAAATAAACAAGATACAACTGAAATCGTTAAGCAAATTTTCGCTCGTTATCAAGAAATTGGACATTACTTTGATCTAAGCGATCAAAAGTTGCAAGTAATTAAAGATATTTTAGTAGCTTTACCTGAGCAAACCTATCCTAATTCCGACTATTTAATGGCTGCATTTAAAGCACACGGTGAACGTCTTAATGCCCGCTTAATCGCGCTAATTTTGCAGCATAAAAATATTAAAAGTAGATTTCTTGATCCAACTGAAGCAGGTTTGATCGTTACTGGTGAACCTAATGATGCTTTGGTTAATCCAGAAAGCTATTTGAATCTTGACCAAGTAAAAATTGCTAAGGATGAGCGCATTATCTTCCCTGGTTTCTTCGGTATTACTCCATCAGGCCATATTGCCACATTTTCTCGTGGTGGTTCTGACATTACAGGAGCAATTTTAGCTCGCGGTTTTCACGCCAATTTATACGAAAACTTTACTGATGTTAACGGAATTTTCGCTGCAAATCCTAATATCGTTGACCAGCCAGAGTCAATTAAAAAGATGACCTACCGTGAAATGCGTGAATTGTCTTACGCTGGCTTCTCCGTTTTCCACGACGAGGCCTTGATTCCTGCAATTCAAGGGCAAATTCCTATCAACGTAAAAAATACACATGAACCAGAAAATCCAGGAACAATGATTGTACCTGAAAAAGACTTTGAACCTGACAACACCATTACTGGTGTAACTAGTCAAAAGCATTTCTCTGCTTTATATTTGCACAAGTATTTGCTTAACAAGGAAGCTGGTTTTACCCTGCGCATTTTGCAAATTTTATACAATCACAACGTTCCTTATGAACACATGCCATCCGGAATTGATGACATTACCATTATTTTCAACAACGACTTTTTAAATGATCAATTAATCGATCAAATTTGCAACGAAATTCAAGCAACGATCAATCCTGATCAACTCGAATGGATTGACGATTATGCTATCATCATGATTGTCGGCGAAGGGATGAAAAAAACGCATGGCGTAAGCCGTCAAATTCTAGACTCTTTAGATGAACAAGGAATTTCTCCACGCATGATCAATCAAGGTGCATCCCAAATCTCAATGATGATCGGTACCAAAAAAGAAAAAGCCGATGAAGCAGTTAAAATTATTTATCAGCAATTTTTTAATTAAGAAGGTGCAACATGGTTAAGTTATTAAAAGTACACGGCTCTCAAAATCATTTCTTTATTCTGGACCAAACCGAATTAGATAAGCCACTAACTGACGAAGAATTAAGAGACTTTACTAAAAAAATCACCAATGCTCAAACTGGTATTTTAAATGGTGCAGACGGCGTCTTAGCTATTAATAAACCCGTCCGTAAAGGCGCTTTAGCACAGATGCGGGTTATCAACGAAGACGGTAGCGAAGCTTCAATGTGTGGTAACGGTCTTAGAACTGTGGCTCGTTATTTGAGTGAAAAATACCAACAAGATCACTTCTTAGTCGATACAATGAATGCTAGCTTGCGTGTTCATAAAGAAAATGACTTTGCTAAAGACGTACCAGCTTATTCAGTTGAAATCTCGCCAGTCAGATTTAACAAAGAGGCCTTGCCCTTCACTAATTTAGGACATGACCGCATAATTGATAATTTTGTACCGGAACTTTATCCTGGTCTGCGCTTTACTTCTATTGCCGTACCTAACCCTCACCTAATTAGTTTTGTTAACCAAGAACAAATTTCTGGCCCAATTTTGGGAATCGTCGGTAAAAGATTAAATAGTGAAAATCCTTATTTCACTGATGGCGTTAATGTTAACTTTGCCCAAATTTTAGACAAAAACAAACTGTTTGTTCGTACCTATGAAAGAGGCGTTGGCTTTACCAATGCATGTGGTACCGGTATGTCGGCTACTTCATTAGCCCTTTGGTTAACTCATCCTGAAATGGTTGATACTGATTCACAAATTGATGTCTTCAACCCTGGCGGCATGGTTAAGACTAAAGTTCATTACGATAATAATGAATACTGGATTGAATTAACTGGCAATGCCACCTTTACTCACCAAATCACCATTTCTGAAAACGATTTGCATTGTAACAATTTAGAGAATGTGCAAATTTCAGAGACTAATGAGCAACAAGCCTACGAACACTTTGTAGACAGTTTGCCGAAATATAATGACATCACCACTTTAGCGTAGAAAAAAGCCTGCAAAAGCAGGCTTTTTATTTTCGCCGATTGTAAAATCAAGTTGAACACTTTATAAAAATAAAAGTCCATCTGGACCTGTTTGATAGAATGTTAATATCCACAAAAACATCTATTGGAGGTCACAAATGGACTCTTTACATTTTACCATGAATCAGCACGTTAAAGGCAAGCACTTATCATTTGAAGAGCGGGTTGTTATCCAAACCCGTTTAAAAGATGGTTATTCTATTAGAGCGATTGCTCGCGAATTGGGCTGCTCTCCTTCTACGATCAGCTATGAAGTCAGACGTGGTACTGTTTCTCTCTATCATGGCAAGCAGCAGCGCTATAAGGCTGAACATGGTCAAGGTGTTTATCAGATTAATCGTCGTCACTGTGGCCGCAAATCAGATTTCTTGAAGAAGGCTGGCTTTATCAATTATGTCATTAAGCATTTCTTTGAGGACGGCTGGTCACTTGACGTTTGTGCCAATCGTAGCTTAGCTATCGGTGAATTTTCACATCATCAAACAGTCTGCACCAGAACTTTGTACAACTATGTAGAACAAGGCCTAATTACAATTAAGAACTATGATTTGCCTGAAAAACTTAAACGCAATACCAAGCTCCATCATGTTCGCAAAAATAAGAAAAAGCTGGGACGAAGCATCGAAGAGCGGCCTAAAGAGATTGACCAGCGGAATGAATTTGGTCATTGGGAATGTGATCTTGTTTTAGGGCATAAAACCAAAGATGATCAGGTTCTATTAACGCTTTCTGAGCGCATGAGCCGTGAATTCTTGATTATTCGCATACCTAACAAGACATCTGCCAGTGTCATGCAGGCTTTTAAAATGCTTCAAAAACAATACAGCGAGCACTGGAATGACATCTTCAAGACGATTACTACTGACAATGGTTCAGAGTTTGCGGATTTAGCTAATTTAGAAGAAGTTTCTAAGACTCTTGTTTATTATGCTCATCCTTATACTTCTTGTGATAAAGGAACTGTTGAAAGACATAATGGTCTTATTCGCAGATTCATTCCTAAAGGAGACTGCATCAATAACTATTCTCTCCAACAAATCATTGATATTGAAACCTGGTGCAACTCTTTACCCAGAAAGATCCTGGCATATCACACACCAGATGAAATCTTCGAAAGAGAATTAGATAAAATCTATCAAACAGCCTAAATGTTCAATTTATTATTGCAATTTACGGGCTTTTTATTTTGCTTAAATTTAATCCAAATCTTTTAGTCCATGTCTCTTTTTAGAAACGCAGTAGAAAATGTAAGCTACCAAACCAAAGAAGATTGGACCAAAAGCAGTCCAGAATGCTGTAGCATATCTGTGTTCAAGAACCGGCTGCAAAACAGTAAAGAGAATACCAGTGCAGACAATAAGCTCAACAAAGACGACCAAAGCTACAGTCCATTTATAGTTTGTAAATACTCTAAATTTACGTGGATAATCCTTTTTAAGGAAGAATGGGAATGCACCAATTAAGAAAATATATGGTGCTGTGGCTGCGACATTCCCCATATCCGTCAAAATCTGATAGAAACTGGTTGCTGCACTACCACCAAAGGAAACCACTGCGATCAGCAAACATACAAAAATTGTTTGTGCCCACATTGCATTAGCTGGAATACCATGCTTGTTTAATTTGGTAGCAGCCTTAGGCCAGAGTCTTGGGTCTGAACCCATAATAAATGATTTAACTGGTGAGTAAAGCAATACGAAGAAGGCACCCATCATGCCCATTAAACCAGATAAGGCAATAGCTCTAGTGAAGACTTTACCAATCATCAAGCTAGTATGAGGGTCAAGATTCAAAGCATGACCAAACGCTTTACCCAAGGTTCCATAAACCACGTAAGTGATATTACCGGTATTGGCTCCTGTTTCAACGATATCTTTTTGATAGTTGACTGAAAAACCAGTCATAAAGATCATCAAAACATAAGAAATAATCGTAAATAAACTACCAATAATTAAACCCTTTGGGAAGTCCTTTTCTGGATGCTTCATACTATCGATCACACCACCGACAGTCTCCATACCACCATATGCAAAGACGGCATAGACAACAAAGGAAATAATTGTGATCGGAGTTTGGAAGTCCTTGTTAGGTGAGACAATAAAGCTTTGCCAGCCATTGATTGGTTGTGCTAATTGTCCGTGGTTCATAATAATTACTATCAAACTAGAAATAATGAAGACCAAGTTCATTCCAATCATGAACCACCCACCAATTGAGGACATGAGCTTAATTCCAGTCATCCCTCTTGAAGAAAGATAAGTAGACAAAATCATGAATAAAATGGCCAAAACACCAATCAGTTGGGTGCCATGTAAGCCAAATAGATCCCAACTTTGAGTGGTATCTTTACCAAAAACAAGCGCAGAAATCGAAATCCATAGTCTAGATGCGCTTGAAACCAACCATAGTACCCAGTTAGCAAGCCAAACGAAAGTCCCAATAAAGGCCCATTTTTCGCCAATTGAGCCTGCTAACCAAGAATAAATACCCCCTTTGGCATCATGAAAAGCAGAACCATATTCCGCCATCATTAATCCAGCCGGAAAAAAGAAACAAATTCCGGCCACAATAAACCAAATAATTCCGGCATATGTCATTTGCCGGTACGAAACAGAGACATTACCAAAACCATAAACCGTCGTAATGATCATCAAAACCAGGCTCATAGTGGTTATTGTCTTTTTCGTCTGTGTATTTTCATCATCCAAAACAATAAAACCTCTACTTTCTGTTTACCTCCTTATTTTATCATTGATCTTTTTAACCGCATTCATTCTAATATTTGTCTCATGATACAAAAAAAGCATTGCTCTTTTGAGCAACGCATTTATTGATTGATCTTGTCTTCAATCCAATCCCCTAATTCAGCTACATGTAATTTGGTGAATGAACTAAAAGTTAAGACTGTTACGTGATCATAATTAAGATCTAAGTTCTTTTTCAAACCTGACATCACTTTATTGATTTGGCTCTTCTTGATTTTGTCCATTTTCGTGCAGACAACTAGAATTGGGATATTTAGATATTGGGCATATTCATACATCGCAATATCATCCTTAGTCGGTTCATGACGACTATCGATCAAGATGATCAACCCTTTTAGATTATGTCTTGTCTCCAAATAGTCTTGGATCATTTCGCCAAATTCTTGTCGTCTTTTTTGGGAAACTTTAGCATAGCCATATCCTGGAACATCCACTAAGTAAAATTCATCATTTACTAGATAGAAGTTAAGAGTTTGGGTCTTACCAGGCTGTGAAGACGTTCTAGCCAAGTTTTTACGCTTAAGCAGGGTATTAATCAAGCTAGATTTTCCTACGTTTGAGCGGCCCGCTAACGCGATCTCAGGCAAATCGTCCTTAGGATATTGGCTTTCCTTTACAGCGCTAACTGCATAACTGCTGCTTTTAATTATCATTGGCACTTACCTGAGAACTTTCGACGTCGTCTGAATTTTTACGAACAACGCGTGGTTTAGCATGTTTAGTTATTACATCTTTTGTAACTTCAACTGATTCGATGTCTTCTTCACTTGGAGTTTCATACATGATATCCATGATTGAGTTTTCAATAATTGTTCTCAAACCACGAGCACCCATATTTCTTTGAATAGCCAAATCAGCAATTGACTTTAAAGCACCATCAGTAAACTTAAGGTCAACGCCATCAAGTGAAAGAAGCTTCTTATATTGCTTTACCAAGGCGTTCTTTGGTTCAGTCAATACTCTTACTAAGTCTTCACTGTTAAGCTTGTCCAAAGTAGTAATGATAGGAATTCTACCGATAAATTCTGGAATCATACCAAACTTAACCAAATCAGCTGTAGTCAAATGGCGAGTCCAATCATCAGCATCTACCTTGTCAGCTTCGTTTTCAGCACCAAAGCCGATTGTCTTCTTGCCAAGACGATTCTTTACGATTTGTTCAATTCCGTCAAAGGCACCACCAACAATAAACAGAATATTAGTAGTATCCATCTTAATCATTTCTTGTTGTGGGTGCTTACGACCACCCTGTGGTGGAACAGATGCGATAGTACCTTCCAAAATCTTCAAAAGAGATTGTTGTACACCTTCACCTGATACATCACGAGTGATTGAAACATTTTCTGACTTCTTAGAAATCTTATCAATTTCGTCGATATAAATGATACCGCGTTGAGCACGTTCAATATCGTAATCTGCGTTTTGAAGCAATTTTAGCAAGATGTTTTCTACGTCTTCACCAACATAACCCGCTTCAGTTAAAGTAGTTGCATCGGCAATTGCAAAAGGCACATTCAAAATTCGTGCAAGAGTTTGTGCCAAATAAGTTTTACCTGAACCGGTAGGTCCAATCATTGCAATGTTAGACTTTTGTAATTCAGTTGATGAATCGACATCCATTTGACTGATTCGCTTGTAGTGATTATATACAGCAACTGACAACACTTTTTTAGCACGATCTTGACCAATTACATATTGATCAAGTTGCTTCTTAATTTCAACTGGTTTAGGTAATTCACGAGCTGTCTTAAGAGAATCTGCTCGTAATTCATCGTCAATAATTTTTTTAGCCAAGTCAACACATTCGTTACAAATATAAACGCCGTTACCGGCAATCATTTTCTTGACTTGGTCTTGAGTTTTACCACAAAAAGCGCATTTAATCTCTTCTTGTTCTGTAAACTGATTTGCCATTAACTTTTCCTCCTATATCTACCAAAAATTAGATTATCATACTTTAACTAAGATTGATAAATATTAGGCTTAAAAATCAAAAAAAGCGGCCTAAAGCCGCCTTTTTTTGAGGAATCAGCAATAAATTTTATTACTTGTCTTCCTTATTATCATCTAAGTCTTTTGCTTCAAGCTTTGCCTTAGCAACTTGCTTAGCATTATCAGTAATAAGATCCATAGCCTTACGTACAGTGATGTCGTGACTTAACATATCATCAGTTAAGGTGTTACGTACAGTCTTTTCATCCATGTTGTATTCAGAAGAAAGGTCCTTGATTTCCTTATCAATTTCGTCCTTAGTTGCCTTAAGGTCTTCTGCATCAACAATAGCTTCAAGAACTAAGTTAGTCTTAACTCTTTCAGCAGCGTTCTTAGCAAATTGTGAACGTAATTGTTGTTCGTTGGTGTTAGTCAACTTGTAGTAAGTTTGAGGATCGATACCTTGACGTTGCATGTTGCCCAAGTATTGGTTCAATTGAGTATCAACATCTTCTTGGATCATTGCGTCAGGAATTTCATCAACAGTAGCGTTCTTTACAGCACCTTCGATAGCAGCTTCTTGGATTGCGTCCTTAGCAGCTTCTTCCTTTTGTGCCTTCAAGTCCTTCTTGATCTTGTCCTTTAATTCGTCAAGAGTATCTACAGAGTCATCAACGTCCTTAGCAAATTCGTCGTCTAACTTAGGAAGTTGCTTTGACTTAACTTCGTGGATCTTAGTTGCGAAGTGAGCTTCCTTACCTGCTAAGTCCTTTGCGCCGTAATCCTTAGGGAAGGTTACAACAACATCAACGTCGTCGCCTGCTTCGTGACCAATAAGTTGATCTTCAAAGCCTGGGATAAATGCACCTGAACCTAATTCAAGTGAGTAGTTTTCAGCTGAGCCGCCTTCAAATTCCTTACCATCAATAGTACCTTTGTAGTCGATAGTTACAGTATCGCCTTTTTCTGACTTACCCTTCTTAAGAACAAGTTCAGCGTTTTGTTCACGACGCTTGTCAAGTTCAACATCAACGTCCTTTTGGTAAACACGAGTGTTTTGCTTAGGAACTTCAATACCCTTGTAGTCGCCTAACTTAACTTCTGGTTCTACAGTAACAGTAGCCTTCATAGTCCAGTCCTTACCCTTGTCCATTGATACAGGAGTAATTTGTGGTTGACCAACTGCAGCAATACCTGCTTCCTTAACAGCAGCAGAATATGCATTTGGTAATACGATGTTTAAAGCATCTTCATATAATGCTTCTTCACCGTAGTATTGATCAAAAATCACACGAGAAACGTGGCCCTTTCTAAAGCCAGGAACACGCAAGTTTTTCTTTACTCTTCTAAATGCTTGGTCTAAACCTAATTTAATTTCATCTTGTGAAATATCAAAAGTAAGTTCACCGGTTGTCTTACCGGTTTTTTCCCATTTTACAGACATTAATAAAATACCTCCAATGTCAAGTTTGAGTTTGCTTCTTGCATACTAAGTTATCTTACCTTAAACTAGCACAAAAAACAAATATCTAAAAGAAAAAAGATGCGCTCCAGTGAAGAAGTGCATCTTTTTTTACTATATCGTTAGAAATTAGTCAAGGATTTCAGTAACCTGACCGGCACCAACGGTACGACCACCTTCACGGATGGTGAACTTAGTACCCTTTTCGATGGCAGCTGGTTTAATTAAGGTAACAGTGAATTCAGTGTTATCACCAGGCATAACCATTTCAGTACCTTCTGGCAATTCGATTTCACCAGTAATATCAGTGGTGTGGAAGTAGAATTGTGGACGGTAGTCTGAGAAGAATGGGGTGTGACGACCACCTTCGTCCTTCTTCAAAACATAAACTTGACCCTTAAACTTCTTGTGGGTTTGGATCGAGCCTGGAGCAGCCAATACTTGACCACGAACAACTTGGTCACGGTCGATACCACGAAGCAATACACCAACGTTATCGCCGGCTTCACCTAAGTCCAAAGTCTTGTGGAACATTTCCAAACCAGTAACAACTGACTTAAGAACCTTGTCTACCAAACCAACGATTTCAACTTCGTCACCAATCTTAACAGTACCACGGTCGATACGACCTGAAGCAACAGTACCACGACCAGTGATAGTGAATACGTCTTCAACTGGCATTAAGAATGGCTTGTCAGTTTGACGTTCTGGAGTTGGGATGTATTCATCAACGACTTCCATCAACTTCAAGATTTGTTCTTGAGCTTCCTTGTCGCCTTGCAAAGCCTTCAAAGCTGAACCACGAACAACTGGAATATCGTCGCCAGGGTAATCGTATTCAGTTAACAAGTCACGAACTTCCATTTCAACTAAGTCGATCAATTCTGGGTCGTCAACCAAATCGCACTTGTTCAAGAATACTACGATGTAGTTAACACCAACTTGACGAGCAAGCAAAATGTGTTCACGAGTTTGTGGCATAGGACCATCAGTTGCAGCAACAACTAAGATAGCACCATCCATTTGTGCAGCACCGGTAATCATGTTCTTGATGTAGTCGGCGTGGCCTGGAGCGTCCATGTGAGCATAGTGACGATTTTCAGTTTCGTATTCTACGTGGGCGGTGTTAATAGTGATACCACGTTCCTTTTCTTCTGGTGCAGCATCGATTTGTGAGTAATCTTCAGCCTTAGCTAAACCCTTTTCAGCTAAAACAGTAGTAATAGCCGCAGTTAAAGTGGTCTTACCGTGGTCAACGTGACCGATAGTACCAATGTTTACGTGTGGCTTAGTTCTAACGTAATGTTCTTTTTCTGCCATTAAAATGACCCTCCTGTAAATTTGCAAGAAGTCCGTTGAGATAAGTTAACGGATAATTCTCTGTTGAATATTGTACTACTTTCTTCGGCAAATGCCTAGTAAAAAAGCTTAAGCTAACTTGCCTAACGAAAATATCCTTTGCTAATTATACTAAATAGTTCAAAAAAGTAAACCTTTTTTGCTTAATTTTATTTAGGTAAGTGCTGATAAATCTTATTAAACAATTTTTGGTGACTGCGGCCCTCTTTAGTTTGCAAAAAAGATACCAAATCACTAGCAAAGCTATCTGGTTCATCGACATATTTCTTTACTTTAGGATATATACTACCAACAACCAAATTAGTTTCCCCAATCATTAATGGCAATTGACTTGGATTATGCGCAAAGCGCGAACCGACTGCAGTAATTATTTCTCGATATGCTGGTTCCTTCTCTAATAAAAGCGTCTCTGCAGGAACAAATTCTTCTAAATTATCAACAACCCAAATTTTAAATGAATCCTTTAAACCCAATCGTACTAAATCTTCACACAGTGCCAATCGTACGGCAAAATCTGGTGTTGGATCTAAAAGTATGCTTTGAGTAAAGGCCTTAAAATTAATTAGATTTAATTTATGCAAACTTTCAAAATCAGCCTGATTAACCTGCTTTTTCTGTTTAAATTTTTGCATAATCTGTTGCTGATCTTCTTCAGAAACCGACTCTACCTTAACCGGCAAATCCAATCCCGTAATATGTTTCAGCTGCAAAGCTTCTATTAAAAAATGATTTTTTTGCAGAATTTTGCAATAGGTTTGATAAACTCGCTGATCTGAAAAAAGATCAGGCTCTTCTTTAATTAAAGCGTATGCCTGATCTTCTTGTTTATTAGCGCAATATAGCTCACAAAGTTGAAGAATTACATCTAGAGAATGTTCTCCTCGCAATGCTTCTTCTAAATTCTGAATAGCAGCTTCAATATCGCCTTTGCGCTTATTTTCTTCAGCAAGCTTCAATAAGTTTTTTTGACTAATTGACGTCATAGATCTTATTTTTCCTTGCTCTTAGTATTTTCTTTCTTTTTATTATTTGTTTGACGTTTAGAGTTTGACTTCTTGGCAGTATTATTGGTCTTGTTGTCATTTTGCGTCTTTTCATTGCGTTTTTGCATAGCACGATGACGGTTTTGGTTTACTTCCATGACAACTGGCAAAATTACTGGACGACGGTTAGTTCTCTTGTATAAAAACTTCTCCAAATCGCCACGAATGTCTTGCTTTAACTCTGTCCAATCAAACTTCTTATGTTCAAAGTTATTATTGATTGCCTTCTTAATTACTTCAATTGAGTCATTCATCAATTGACGGTTAGCCTTGATATAAACAAAGCCACGGCTAGTAACCTTAGGTTCCGCAATAATCTTTTTCTTCTTACGATCGATAGTTACAACCGCAATAAAGATACCATCATCTGACAAAACTTCACGGTCACGCAAAACGATGTTACCAACATCACCAACGCCTGAGCCGTCAATCATAGTGTCTTCGCCTGGAACTGGATCAGAAAGATAGAAACGCTTCTTCTTAAAGTCGTAGTCCAAGCAATCACCATTCTTGGTAATGTAAATATCCTTTGGATTCATGCCAGCCTTAACAGCTAAATCACGCACGATTTCAAGCAAACGATATTCACCAATTACTGGGATCAAGAATTTTGGCTTCAAAGTATCAATCAATAATTGAATATCACGACCAGTAGCGTGACCACTGGTATGCATATTGCGGCCAAGTTGAATGACGGTACCACCAGCCTTGTAAACTAAGTCACTGGTTTCGGCTACCATCGTTTCAACAGAGTGAGATGGTGTAGTTGCAATGAAGACTAAGTCGCCCTTATGAATAGTGATCATACTGTGACGCTTTTTAGCCATCTTTTGCAAAGAATTCAATGGTTCACCCATTCGACCAGTTTCCAAAATTACAGTCTTATTATTAGGAACGGTCTTTAAATCCTTAACACGCATCAAGAGGCCATCTGGTACGTCCAAATAGCCTAATTTCATTGAAGTTCTTACGATCTTAGCTAGGTCACGACCAGTAAGCAATACTCGCTTGCCTGTTGCCTTAGCCGCATTTAAAACCTCTTGTACACGATTCAAGTTTGAAGCCTTGGCAGCAACGATAATTCTGCCCTTAGCGTTTCTAAATACGTTAGTAACAAAATTACCGATATCTTGTTCAGAAGCATTAGGGAATGATGCTTCTGCATTAGAAGAATCACTTAAAAGTGCGAGTACGCCTCTGTGTTCAATCTCTGCCAAGCGATCCATATCAGTATGATAATTCTTAGCTGCTGTTGGATCGAACTTAAAGTCACCAGTATAAACGATTTCGCCTTCTGGAGTATGTACATCAATACCAAGTGAATCTGGAATTGAGTGTGTAGTATGGAAGAAAGAGATACTTGCATTCTTAAAATCAATTTCAGTATCAGCATCGATTACATGGAACAAACTATTCTTGCGGTGCTTGTTCTCACGTTGAACTTCAATCTTGGCAAGTTCGATACTTAATTGTGAACCAAACACTGGAATATCATACTTTCTCAAGATGTAAGGCAAAGCACCAATTGAGTCAGCATGTCCGTGTGTAATAAAAATACCTGCTACTCGATCTCCATATTGTTCAAAGAAATCCATATCAGGAATTACGACATCGATACCAAATAAAGAACTATCAGGGTACTTTAATCCGGCATCAAGGACAAAAATTTCATCATTAACTTGAACGGCAAACATGTCTTTTCCCTGTTCACGCACACCGCTCAAGATCATAATCTTAAGTTGATTAGCCATTATATTTCCTTTTCTATTTAAATATTCAATTTTCTTATGGATCAATTGATCACAACGTAAAAATAATCTGTTTCAATTTTAGCATAAACAAGGAAACAAAAAAAGCCAGCCAAGTGGCTGACTTCTTCTTTTATCGTTAGAATTAACGACGAAGACCTAACTTCTTGATCAATTCACGGTAACGGTTAATGTCGTTATCTTCTAAGTAACGAAGTAAGTTACGACGGTGACCAATCTTCTTAAGCAAACCAACGTATGAGTGGTGGTCGTGCTTGTGGTTCTTCATATGTTCAGTCAAGTTGTTGATGTCTGCAGTTAAGAGAGCAACTTGTACTTCAACAGAACCAGTGTCACCTTCGTGAGTTGCGTATTCTTTAATAATGTTGTCTTTTTCAGTCTTTGAAATTGCCATAAAAAATTTCACCTTTCATATAAATAATTGCCACTAACAACGTTTATCGTCGGCGTGAGCAAATAAACAGCGTTAATGGTTCACGAAAATTATGATACACATTATTTTTTCAAAAAGCAAGCATAAATTACCTTGCATCAAAGATGCTTCTTAAGTATAATGTATGAAGTAAATTTCTAAATCATTGGAGGTGAATTTCATGCCACAAATCAAATCAGCTATTAAACGTGTTAAGACGCAAAACGCTGCTAAAGAACGTAACGCTTCTGAATTAAGCAAGTTAAGAACTGCTGTTAAGAAATTCAAGAACGCTGTTGAAACTGATAGTAAAGAAGACGTCTCCAAGTTGCATTTAGAAGCTGTTCGCGCTTTGGACAAGGCTGCTTCAAAAGGCTTAATCCACAAGAACAAGGCTGCTCGTGACAAGAGTCGTTTAAACAAATTAGCAAACAAGTAATTAATACTTATTACTAATCAAAAAAGAGAGAAGATCATAAATTCAATGTCATTAAGTTAAGACATTGACAAATTGAATCTAATCTCTGTAGAACCGAA
>OODN01000022.1_pt1 | contig 151197 bp, 150 predicted proteins | sample 1671651 | NCBI WGS metagenome assembly OODN01 (sample SAMN06348178, study PRJEB24527) | human gut metagenome | biome: human gut; feature: ankylosing spondylitis patient; material: feces | host: Homo sapiens | place: China | collected 2015-10 | reverse complement strand
CAGTTTGGTAGAGCACCTGGTTTGGGACCAGGGGGTCGCAGGTTCGAATCCTGTCTTCCCGATTTTTTTAATTTCTGATATAGCTAAAATGAGAGATTCTTCAATCTCTCATTTTTTGTCTTGACATTAACTTTGTTTTAAAGTATCCTTAGTTACAGCAATAAACCTTTAAGAATAGTCCAGAGAGGCTAAGAAGGAAGCGTCTTTTTTAAGAGCTCGGATAAAGTATACTGATTGAAGCATAGTTAATTACTGTGATCTTCTATTTATACCTACGCTTAGTTTGGACAATTCTAAACTAAGTGTTTTTTTTATAGGTTATTGCATAATAAACCATTTAATTGTTTCCAGAGAGTGCAAAAAGGTTTTATAAGATGCGATATAACTGTATACAAATGGATGTCGTATAAACTTTTACCCCGGAAATAATTATTTCCGGGGTATTTTTTATTAAGGAGAAAAAAGATGGATAAATTATTAAGTCTAAATAATTTCGTTTCGGTTGAAAATTTAGAAAATGAAGATGTTGAAAAATTAATTAAAAGAGCAGAATATTTTAAGAATGGTGGGGAAGCTCCTCATTTGAACAAAGAAGTATATGTTGCTAATTTATTCTTCGAAAATTCAACTAGAACACATACAAGTTTTGAAATGGCAGAAAGAAAATTAGGATTAACAGTTATTCCTTTTGATCCAGGTCATTCTTCTGTAAATAAAGGAGAAACTTTATATGATACATTATTAACACTTGGGGCTCTTGGAGTAGATTTATCCGTTATTAGACATTCAGAAAATAATTATTACGAAAAATTGATTAATTTAAATCCCGATCAACATTTAAACATGGGAATTATAAATGGTGGTGATGGAAGTGGACAACATCCATCACAATGCATGTTAGATATTATGACTATTCACGAACAGTTTGGAACTTTTAAAGGATTAAAAGTTGTGATTGTTGGAGATTTAAAGAATTCAAGAGTAGCAAGAAGTAATATGCAATTACTAACTAGATTAGGTGCAAAAGTATACTTCTCAGGACCTGAATATTGGTATAGTTCAGAATTTGATAAATATGGGGAATATGCACCATTAGACGAACTAATTGAAGATATGGATGTTGTGATGTTATTAAGAGTTCAACACGAACGTCATGACGGTGATAAAAATGAAAAATTATTTTCAGAAACTGAGTACCATAAATTGTATGGACTTGATGAAAAGCGTTACAATAAATTAAAGAAGGATGCAATTATTATGCATCCAGGTCCTGTAAACCGTGGTGTAGAATGGGCAGATGAATTAGTTGAAGCACCTAAGTCAAGATACGTAACACAAATGAAAAATGGTGTATTTATGCGTATGGCAATGATTGAAGCTGTAATGAGAGGTCGAAAGTTAGGGGGACTAGAATAATGGCAACATTAATTAAAAATGGAAATCTTTACCAAGCTGGAAGAATTTATCAAGCTGATGTCTTAATTGAAGATGGAAAAATTAAGGCAATTGGTAAGAATTTATCAGATGTAGTAAAAGAAAATTTAGTAGAAATTGACGCAACTAATAAGCTAGTTGCACCAGGGTTAGTTGATGTTCATGTTCATTACAGAGATCCAGGTTTTACATATAAAGAAACTATTCATACTGGAAGTTTAGCAGCCGCACATGGTGGATATACTACAGTTTGCGCAATGCCTAATCTTGATCCAGTACCTGATACACCTGAATTGGTAGAGAAAATGTGTTCCCGCAATCAAGAAGATGGTGTTGTTAAAGTTAAACAATACGGTTCGATAACTCATGGTCTAAAAAGTGAGGAATTAGTTGATTTTGATGGAATGAAAAAAGCTGGTGCATTTGCTTTTAGTAATGATGGATCTGGTGTTCAAACTGCTGGAACAATGTATCAAGCAATGAAATCAGCAGCTGCTTTAAATATGGCGATTGTAGCACATGTGGAAGATAATTCATTATTATTCGGTGGTGTTATGAATGCAGGAAAGAGAGCTGAAGAATTAGGATTACCAGGTATCCTAGGAATTAGCGAATCTTCACAAATTGCTCGTGACTTACTTTTAGCCAAAGAGACTGGAGTTCATTACCATGTATGTCATGTATCTACTAAAGAAAGTGTTGAATTAGTTAGATTGGCTAAACAACATAAAATTAATGTAACATGTGAAGTATCGCCACATCATTTACTACTAGCAGATGTCGATATTCCTGGAAATGATCCTTATTATAAGATGAATCCACCATTAAGAGGTGTAGAAGATAGACAAGCTTTAATTGATGGTTTGTTAGACGGAACAATTGATATGATTGCTACAGATCATGCTCCACATAGCATTGACGAAAAAACTGGTGATATGCGAGAGGCATCATTTGGTATTACTGGTAGTGAAACAGCATTTGCAATGTTGTATACCAAATTTGTCAAAACAGGAATCTTCACACTGGAACAATTATTACAATGGATGAGTATTAATCCTGCTGAAAAATTTGGAATGGAAGATGCCGGAGAATTATTACCAGGAAAGAGTGCAGACTTAGCAATCTTTGATTTAAATAAAGAATATGTCATAAAAGAGGAAGATTATTTATCTAAGGGAATAAATACACCTTTTACAGGCGAAAAAGTGTATGGTCAAACAGTTTTAACTATGGTAGATGGGCAAAAAGTATACCAAAAGGAGGAAAAATAATGAAACGCTATTTGATTTTAGATGATGGCTCTGTTTTTGAAGGTGAAGGATTTGGAGCAAAAAGAACTTCTTTTGGTGAAGTAGTTTTTACTACCGGTATGACAGGATATCAAGAAGCTGTTACTGATCAGTCATATGCCAATCAGATTTTAGTTTTCACTAACCCATTAATTGGTAACTATGGGGTGAATTTAGATGATTTTGAATCCTTAGAACCAAATTGTCAGGGTGTTGTTTGTCGCGAAGTTGCTAGAGTTTCAACTAATTGGCGCAAACAAGAAAGTTTTCCAGAATTTTTAGAAGAAATGAATATTCCAGGAATTAGTGGTGTTGACACACGTGCATTAACCAAACTCTTACGTTCACACGGAACAATGAAAGGTATGTTAGTTGATGCTGAAGTTGACATTGAGGAAGCAAAACAAAGATTACATAATACAGAAATAACTAGCCAAATGGTAGCCGAAGTATCTACAAGTAAAGCATATCCAAATCCTGGTAATAAGCGGAATATTGTTTTAGTAGACTATGGAGTTAAGCATAGTATTTTACGTGAGTTGGCTGCACGTGATTGTAACACAATTGTTTTACCTTATACGGCCACAGCTAAAGATATTTTAAGACTTAAGCCAGATGGAGTATTACTATCTAATGGACCTGGTGATCCAATTATGATGGAAAATGCAGTTGAAATGGTCAAAGAAATTGAGGAAAAATTGCCAGTGTTTGGTATCTGCCTGGGCCACCAAATCTTGGCATTAGCAAACGGGGCCAAAACATTTAAGATGAAATTTGGTCATAGAGGATTTAACCATCCAGTAAAAGAAATTGCTACAGGTAAAATAATGTTTACCTCACAAAACCATGGGTATGCAGTAGATCCAGATTCCATTGAAGGAACAGATTTAATCGTTACACATACAGAAATTAATGACGGAACCGTAGAAGGTGTTAAGCATAAGTATTATCCAGCATTTTCCGTGCAATTCCATCCAGATGCAGCACCTGGACCACTTGATGCAATAGATATTTTTGATGATTTTATGCAAGTTATTGATCAAAGAAAGGAAGAAAGAAACAATGCCTAAAAGAACAGATGTCCACAAAATAATGGTGATTGGTTCAGGTCCAATTATTATCGGTCAAGCAGCAGAATTTGATTATTCTGGAACACAAGCTTGTTTGGCTTTACGTGAAGAAGGATATGAAGTAGTTTTAGTAAACTCCAATCCTGCTACTATCATGACAGATACAGAAATTGCCGACAAGGTATATATTGAGCCATTAACAGTTGAATCAGTTTCTCGAATCATTCGTCAAGAATTTCCAGATGCAATTTTACCTACTTTAGGTGGTCAAATTGGTTTGAACCTAGCAATCGCATTGGCTAAAACTGGAATTTTAGAAGAATTAGGAATAAAGCTTCTAGGAACGCAATTAGATGCAATTGATCAAGCTGAAGACAGACAAAGATTTAAGGACTTAATGCAAGAATTAAATGAACCAGTTCCAGACTCAAAGACTGTTGAAACTGTGCAAGAAGCTTTAGATTTTGCAGCTGAAATTGGATATCCTGTTATTGTTCGTCCTGCATTTACGATGGGAGGAACTGGTGGCGGATTGTGTGATAATCCTGAACAATTAAAGGAAATAGTAGCCAATGGTCTAGAACTGTCACCAGCAACTCAATGTTTGATTGAAAAATCAATTATGGGTTACAAAGAAATTGAATTTGAAGTAATGAGAGACGCTGACAATAATGCGATGGTAGTATGTTCAATGGAAAACTTTGATCCAGTTGGTATACATACAGGTGATTCTATCGTGTTTGCTCCAACTCAAACTTTATCAGATAGAGAATATCAGATGTTGCGTAACTGCTCTTTGAAATTAATAAGAGCATTGAAAATTGAAGGTGGATGTAATGTTCAATTAGCATTGGATCCTAATAGTTATAGATACTATGTTATTGAAGTAAATCCTCGTGTATCACGTTCATCAGCATTAGCTTCTAAAGCAACAGGTTATCCTATTGCTAAATTAGCAGCTAAGATTGCTGTAGGATTGACACTGGATGAAATTAAAAACCCTGTTACAGGAACAACATTTGCTGAATTTGAACCTGCTCTTGACTATGTTGTTGCTAAGATTCCACGTTGGCCATTTGATAAATTTACTCGTGCAAATCGTCGTTTAGGTACTCAAATGAAGGCAACTGGTGAAGTAATGGCTATTGGACGTAGTGCTCAAGAAGCTTTACAAAAAGCAGTTCGCTCATTAGAAATTGACGAAAAAGATTTAATTTCTGCTAAAGCACAATCTGCAACTGATGATGAAGTAGAAGAAAAATTATTCCACGCACAAGATGACAGACTATTTTATATAGCAGAAGCATTTCGTAGGGGTTACACAATTAAAGAAGTACACGAATTAACTAAGATTAATTTGTATTACTTAGATATTGTAAAACAAATTGTAGAATTAGAAAGTGAACTTTCTCAAAATAAAGAAGATTTAGACGTTTTAAAACGTGCAAAACGTTACGGATATAGTGATTACACAATTGCTAAGCTATGGGGTACTACAGAAGATGAAGTAAGAAATTTACGTAAAGAACATAAATTGCTACCTGTTTACAAGATGGTAGATACTTGTGCAGCAGAATTTGATTCAAGTACACCTTATTTCTATAGCTCATATGACTTAGAAAATGAAAGTAAAAAATCTGATAAAAAGTCAGTGCTTGTAATAGGTTCAGGTCCTATTAGAATTGGCCAAGGTGTAGAATTTGACTATGCAACTGTACACAGTGTTAAGGCTATCCAAAAATTAGGATATGAAGCAATTGTAATGAATTCTAATCCTGAAACAGTATCAACAGATTTCTCGATTTCTGATAAATTGTATTTCGAACCTTTAACACTTGAAGATGTTTTAAATGTGATTGATTTAGAACAACCAATGGGAGTAATTGTACAATTTGGTGGGCAAACAGCGATTAACTTAGCCGCTGGATTAGAAGCACATGGTGTAAAGATTTTAGGTACAACAGTTGAAGATCTAGATAGAGCTGAAGACAGAGAACTATTTGACCAAACAATTAAGAGTTTAGGATTAAAACAACCAATTGGTAAAACAGCAACTACTCAAGAACAAGTTATTGCTTGTGCAGAAGAAATTGGTTATCCAGTATTAGTTCGTCCAAGTTATGTTTTAGGTGGTCGTGCTATGGAAATTGTTAATAATGAACAAGAGTTATTAGATTATTTAGCACAAAATGCTCCTGCAGAAATTGATCACCCAATTCTCGTAGATGCTTACTTGTCAGGTCTAGAATGTGAAGTAGATGCGATTTGTGATGGTAAAGACGTATTACTTCCAGGTATTATGGAACATATTGAACATGCTGGCGTCCACAGTGGTGATTCTATGGCTGTTTATCCACCTCAAAGCTTTGATGAAAATATAAAGCAACAAATTGTGGATGCAACTGAAAAGTTAGCTGTCGCATTAAAGTGTGTTGGTATTATGAATATTCAATTTATTATCCATAACAACGAAGCATATGTGTTAGAAGTAAATCCTCGTGCTAGTCGAACTGTACCATTCTTAAGTAAGATTACTGGAATTGAAATGGCACAAGTTGCAACAAGAGTAATTCTAGGAGAATCATTAGCAGAACAAGGATATCAAAGTGGTTTATACCGTGAAAGTGATATGGTACATGTTAAAGCACCAGTATTCTCATTTAGTAAGTTAGCAGATGTTGATAGCTTCTTAGGACCTGAAATGAAGTCTACAGGTGAAGTTATGGGTAGTGACTACACCTTTGAAAAAGCACTGTATAAAGCATTTACAGGTGCTAAGATGGAATTACCAGATAATGGAAACGTGCTATTAACAATTGAAGATAAAGATAAGGATGCTGTATTACCACTTGCTAAGAGATTTAGTAAGATAGGTTATCGTATGTTTGCAACTGAAGGAACAAGTCAATTTTTACGTGAAAATGATTTGTTTGTACAAACTGTAGATAAGTTAGGTAAAGATACTGGTAATGAAACTTCATTACATGATTTGATCGTTAATGATGGTGTTGATTTAGTAATCAATACTATGAGTCATGATCAAGAAGTAGCATCGGATGGATTTGTAATCCGTCAATTAGCTATCGAGCATAATATTGCATTGCTAACATCATTAAATACAGCAGATGCATTATTAAAAGCACTTGAAAATCGTTCATTTGCTACTAATTCACTTTAATTAATGGAGGAATTTATCATGGAAACAAAAAAATTGGCAGTATCATTGCCTGGACTAGAATTAAAAAATCCTATCATGCCTGCTAGTGGAACTTTTGGCTTCGGCGATGTTCCAAGCGCTAATAAATATTCTTTGGATACATTAGGAGCATTGGTTATAAAAACTACTACTCCAGAAGCTAGAACCGGGAATCCTGATCCTAAAATTTCAGTAATTGAAGATGGAGTCTTAAATGCAGTTGGTCTTACTAATCCTGGTGTAGATGTAGTAGTGTCTGAAAAGTTACCAACTTTAAGAGAAAAATATCCTGAACTACCAATAATTGGAAGTGTTGGTGGAGCAACAGAGGATGATTATGTTGAAGTAGCTACTAAGTTGTCACAATCAGGAATGGTTAATGCATTAGAACTGAATATATCTTGTCCTAATGTTCATGAGGGTGGTATGGCATTTGGAACTGTTCCAGAAGTTGCTGAAAGATTAACAAAGAAAGTTAAGGAAGTTTCAACAGTTCCTGTTTATGTAAAACTCTCACCTAATGTAACAGATATAGTGGCTATTGCCAAAGCTGTAGAACGTGGTGGAGCAGATGGAATAAGCATGATTAATACAGTTTTAGGAATGCATATAGATGTAGCTTCAGGTAAACCAGTACTTGGTAACATTATGGGTGGTTTATCTGGAAAAGCTGTAAAAGCAATTGCGATTAGAATGATCTATCAAGTCGCTCAAAACACTGATTTGCCAATTATTGGAATGGGCGGAGTAGAAACAGTAGATGATGTCTTAGAGATGTATATGGCTGGTGCTTCAGCTGTTGCTGTTGGAACTGCACATTTCCATGATTCTATGATTTGTCCACATTTAATTGAAGAACTTCCAAAAAGAATGGAAGAATTGGGAATTGAAAGCCTTGAGGAATTACGTTTAAATGTGAAAAAACGTGGAGCGTTCAAGCTTTAATAAGTAAAAATAAAGTAATATAATAGAATCTGTACTCGGAAAATAGCTCAGCTTGGTAGAGCACATCGTTCGGGACGATGGGGTCGCAAGTTCGAATCTTGTTTTTCCGATAGGATTCTAAAAAAACACAATATTGTTAAACTCTCTTTGAGTAGAGTAGGGATTAAAAAAATTCTTGCACTACTTCAAAGAGAGTTTTTTGATTGTTAATAGATACTAAATTTTTGCATTTGTTGCCGAAATTCATTTATAATAGATTAAAAGTCAATGTAGGTCAAACCTACAAGAGAGGATGGAGAATTATGCAGAACCGTAACATTTCAGATATTATTGAACAATATTTGAAAGATATATTGGCTGATTCAAGAAGAATTGAAATAAAGCGGTCTGAGATTGCACAGCAATTTGACTGTGTTCCATCACAAATTAATTATGTAATAAAAACTCGTTTTACTTTGAAAAATGGCTATGTTGTTAAAAGTAAACGTGGCGGTGGCGGCTATATTCGGATTGTAAAAGTAGATTTGGCAGAGAATCAGTCTGTTTTAGATGATTTGATTTCTGCAATTGGCACTGAAATTACAGAAAACCAGGCTTACCAATTAATTAGTAGTTTATACGAGGATGGCGTCTTTTCTAGAAAAGAAGCAAATTATGTCTTAGCTGCTATTAGCCGACAAGCTTTGGATTTGCCGACTGCTGAAATGGAAAATATGATTCGCGCAAGGATTTTGGTAAGTATCTTAAATCAATTGAGATGCGAAGAATAGAAGGGAGTAATGGTTATGGCTATGGAAGAAAGGTATACACCAAGTGCTAAACAAGTATTAGTTCTTGCACAACAACAAGCTAATTACTTCAAGCATCAAGCAATAGGAACAGAGCATTTGCTTTTAGCACTAACAATGGAGAAAAATGGCGTAGCTGCTAAAGTATTACAAAGTTTTGTAGTAACTGAAGTAGATGTGCGAGAAGAAATTGAACATATCGTAGGATACGGTAATTTACAACGTAGAGGCGCTGATACTTATTTACCATATTCCCCAAGGACTCGTTATGTATTAGAGCGTGCTAGAGAACATGCTAAACTTTTTAATGTTGAAAAGGTAGGAACAGAACATATTTTGTTAGCATTATTAGAAGATGATAAAACTATTTCTTCACGTATTCTAGCAGCTCTGAATATTGATTTACGTAAGGTGAAAAATATTACCTATCGTACAATGGGTGTAGATGCAACAACAGCTAATAGAACACGTAAGAAATTAGCGTTATCAGAAAAGAAACAGGATAATGGTACACCTACGTTAGATGAATTAGCACGTGATTTGACAGAAATGGTGCGTAAAGATCAAATTGATCCAGTAGTTGGTAGAGATAATGAAATTAAGCGTGTTGTTCAAATTTTAAGTAGAAGGACAAAGAATAATCCAGTTCTTTTGGGAGAACCAGGTGTAGGTAAAACAGCTGTTGCAGAAGGATTTTCACAAAAGATTGTAAATGGTGAAGTTCCTGATAATTTGAAGAATAAGCGTGTAATGATGCTTGATATGGGATCTTTGGTTGCTGGAACAAAATATCGTGGTGAATTTGAAGATCGATTAAAGAAGATTATTGAAGAAATTCGTGAAGATGGCAATGTTATTTTATTCATTGATGAAATGCATACTCTAATAGGCGCGGGTGGTGCTGAAGGCGCAATAGATGCTTCCAATATTTTAAAACCAGCATTAGCGCGTGGTGAAGTACAAGTAATAGGTGCAACAACTTTAAATGAATATCAAAAATATGTTGAAGCTGATGCAGCTTTGGAAAGACGCTTTGCTAGTGTGACAATTAATGAACCAACTCCAGAAGTAGCGTTGACAATTCTAAAAGGATTACGTCCTAAATATGAAAAACATCATCAACTTCAAATTACAGATGAGGCATTAGAGAGTGCAGTTAAGTTAAGTAAAAGATATATTGCTTCAAGATTTTTACCTGACAAGGCAATTGATTTAATGGATGAGGCTGCTGCTAGAGTAAGAATTAATAATTCACAAAAAGTGGACAAAGTTTCTGCAATAAAGAAGAAATTATCAGAGCTTTCCCAAGAGAAGACAGAAGCGTTGTTAAAAGAAGATTTTGAAAAAGCTGCAGAAATCAGAAATGAAGAATTAAAGATTCAAGAAAAGCTTGAAAAGCAAATCCAACGTGACAAAGATGAAGAGGATAGCAATAACTATCGTGTAAAAGTTACGGCTGAAGATATTGCAGAAGTTGTTTCTGAATGGACTGGTGTTCCAGTAACTCAAATTAATCGTTCTGAAGGAGACCGACTAATTAGATTAGAAAAGATATTGCATAATCGAGTTATAGGACAAGATGAAGCTGTTAAAGCAGTAAGTAAAGCGATAAGAAGAGCAAGAAGTGGTTTGAAGGATCCTACAAGACCAATTGGCTCATTTATGTTCTTAGGTCCTACAGGTGTAGGTAAAACTGAATTAGCTAAAGCTTTAGCAGAAGCTATGTTTGGCTCAGAGGATTCAATGATTAGAATTGATATGAGTGAATATATGGAGAAATACACAACTAGTCGTTTAATTGGATCTCCTCCTGGATACGTAGGATATGATGAAGGCGGACAATTAACTGAAAAGGTTAGAAATAATCCTTATTCAGTAGTATTATTAGATGAAGTTGAAAAAGCTCATAATGATGTTTTCAATATCTTGTTACAAGTATTGGATGATGGATTTTTAACTGATTCTAAAGGTAGAAAGGTAGACTTCAGAAATACAATTATCATTATGACATCTAACTTAGGTGCTACAGCCTTACGCGATGAAAAATCAGTAGGTTTTGGTGCAAAAGATGTCAGCGATGATTATGAAGCAATGGCAGCAAAAGTTAGAGAAACATTGAAGAAGACTTTTAGACCAGAATTCTTGAATCGTCTTGACGAAACTGTTGTATTCCATTCGCTTAATAAAGAAGAAATTCATCAAATTGTTAAATTGATGGCTAAGAATATTATAGATAGGATTAAAGAACAAAATATTAATCTGAAAATTACCCCTGCAGCAATAGATATAGTTGCAGAAGCTGGATTTGATGCTGAATATGGTGCTCGTCCTATTAGACGTGTCCTTCAAGATAAGATAGAGGACTTACTAAGTGAAGAATTATTAGCAGGTAATATCGAAACTGGAGCAACAGTAACAATAGGTGCTAAAAAAGGTGAAATAACGATAAAAGTTAAGAATCCAGTAGCTGCAGAAAAAATAAATAGTTAATAGTTATATTTAGTATTGACAAATACTGAATATCCATTTAAAATATATAAATGCGAAAAACTGTGAATTGATTGTTTGTTATGATATATTGTCCATAGCAGACTTGATAAAAGCAAAAATAGTATGAAGCAAATTTAATTTGTCTCTGTCTGTTTTTGCTTTTTTTTGCCAAAAAACCGGTAAAAATAAAAATTGTAATAAAATTGTAATAAATTAATCGAGTCACAGCAAATTTTTTGAGAGGTGAACAACTTGGCAGGACACTTAGTAAAATACGGTAAACACCGTGTACGTAGAAGTTACTCGCGAATTAAAGAAGTTCTTGATCTACCTAACTTGATTGAAGTTCAAACTGATTCTTACAAGTGGTTTTTAGATGAAGGTCTTCGTGAAATGTTTGATGACATTATGCCAATTGAAGATTTTCAAGGTAAATTATCACTTGAATTTGTAGATTATCAACTTTTAGAACCAAAGTATACAGTTGAAGAAGCACGTCAACATGATGCTAATTATTCAGCACCATTACATGTTACTTTACGCTTAATCAACCATGAAACTGGTGAAATTAAGTCACAAGATGTATTCTTTGGTGATTTCCCATTGATGACTAAGCAAGGTACATTCATTATTAACGGGGCAGAACGTGTTATTGTTTCACAATTAGTTCGTTCTCCAGGTGTATACTTCAACTCCGAATTAGATAAGAATGGTCGTACTAACTACGGTACAACTGTAATTCCTAATCGTGGGGCTTGGTTAGAATATGAAACAGATGCAAAGAATGTAGCATATGTACGTATTGATCGTACTCGTAAAATTCCATTAACAGAACTTATCCGTGCTTTGGGATACGGTTCTGATAATGAAATTGTAGAAATTTTAGGATCTAATAGCGATAGCTTGATGCTTACTTTGGAAAAAGATGTACATAAGAATATGGATGATTCTCGTGTAGAAGAATCTTTGAAAGATATTTATGAACGTCTACGTCCAGGTGAACCAAAGACTGCTGATTCATCACGTAGTTTGTTAACAGCTCGTTTCTTTGATCCAAAGCGCTATGATTTAGCACCTGTTGGTCGTTATAAGATTAACAAGAAGTTAGATTTAAAGACACGCTTATTGAATTTAACTGTTGCAGAAACATTAGCTGATCCTGATACAGGCGAAATTATTGTAAATAAGGATGAAGTTATTGATAAGCAAGTTATGGATAAATTAGCTCCATACTTAGCAAGAGATGACTTCAAGACATTTACTTTCCATCCATCTGAAGAAGGTGTTGTTCAAGAACCAATGACTCTTCAAATTGTGAAAGTATATTCACCAAAGGATCCAGAAAAGGTAGTAAATGTTATTGGTAATGCAAATGTTGATATCCAATTCAAGCACATTACACCAGCTGATATAGTAGCTTCCATGAACTACTTCTTCAATTTACAAGAAGGTATGGGTTCAACAGATGATATTGACCACTTGGGTAACCGTCGTACTCGCTCTGTAGGTGAATTATTACAAAACCAATTTAGAATTGGTTTATCACGTATGGAACGTGTTGTACGTGAACGTATGTCAATTCAAGATACATCAACTGTTACACCACAACAATTGATTAATATTCGTCCAGTTGTTGCTTCAATTAAAGAATTCTTCGGAAGTTCTCAATTGTCCCAATTCATGGACCAAACTAATCCATTGGGTGAATTGTCTCATAAGCGTCGTTTCTCTGCTTTGGGACCTGGTGGTTTGACTCGTGATCGTGCTGGATACGAAGTTCGTGACGTTCACTATACACACTATGGTCGTATGTGTCCTATCGAAACTCCTGAAGGTCCTAACATCGGTTTGATCAACAGTTTATCTTCTTATGCTCGTATTAATAAGTATGGTTTTGTTGAAACACCATATCGTCGTGTATCTTGGGAAACACATAAAGTTACAGACAAAATTGACTACTTAACAGCCGATGAAGAAGATAATTACGTTATCGCACAAGCTAACTCACCATTAAATGATGATGGTTCCTTTGTTGATGATGTAGTTATGGCTCGTAAGAAAGATGATGACGTTGAAATTTCAACTGAAAAAGTTGACTACATGGACGTTTCACCTAAACAAGTAGTTGCTGTTGCTACAGCATGTATTCCTTTCTTGGAAAACGATGACTCTAACCGTGCTTTGATGGGTGCTAACATGCAACGTCAGGCTGTTCCTTTGATTAAGCCACATGCACCATTAGTTGGTACAGGTATTGAATACAAAGCTGCACATGACTCTGGGGTAGCATTGATTTCTGAACATGAAGGTACAGTTGAATATGTAGATGCTCGTGAAATTAGAGTTCGCCGTGACGATGGTTCTTTGGACAAGTATAAATTGATGAAATTCCATCGTTCTAATGGTGGTAAGAACTATAACCAAACACCAATTGTACGTGTTGGAGATAGAGTAGATGCTGATGAAGTATTAGCTGACGGACCAGCTATGGAAAATGGAGAATTGGCTTTAGGTCAAAATCCATTGATTGCATTTATGACATGGGATGGTTATAACTTCGAAGATGCTATCGCAATTAACGAACGTTTAGTTAAAGAAGATGTTTATACATCTATTCATATTGAAGAACATGAATCTGAAGCTCGTGATACTAAATTAGGACCTGAAGAAATCACACGTGAAATTCCTAATGTTGGTGAAGATGCTCTTAAGAACCTTGACGAATTTGGTATTATCCGTATTGGTGCTGAAGTAAAAGATGGAGATATTTTAGTTGGTAAAGTAACTCCTAAAGGTGTAACAGAATTATCTGCAGAAGAAAGATTGTTACATGCTATCTTCGGTGAAAAAGCACGTGAAGTTCGTGATACATCATTACGTGTTCCTCACGGTGCAGGTGGTATTGTTCAAGACGTTAAAATCTTTACTCGTGAAGGTGGAGATGAATTATCCCCAGGTGTAAATATGATGGTTCGTGTTTACATTGCTCAAAAACGTAAGTTACAAGTTGGGGATAAGATGGCTGGACGTCACGGTAATAAAGGTACTGTTTCTGTTGTTATTCCAGAAGAAGATATGCCATTTATGCCTGATGGTACTTCAATCGATATCATGCTTTCTCCAATGGGTGTGCCTTCCCGTATGAACATCGGACAAGTTTTGGATCTTCACTTAGGTATGGCTGCTCGTAAATTAGGTATTCACGTAGCTTCACCAGTTTTCGATGGTGCTCGTGATGAAGATATTTGGAGTGCATTACAAGAAGCTGGATTACCTGGCGATGGTAAGACTGTTTTATATGATGGACGTACAGGTGAAGCATTCGATAACCGTATAGCAGTTGGTGTTATGTACTACCTTAAACTTGCACATATGGTTGACGATAAGATTCATGCTCGTTCAATTGGACCTTACTCATTAGTTACACAACAACCACTTGGTGGTAAGGCACAATTTGGTGGACAACGTTTTGGTGAAATGGAAGTTTGGGCATTAGAAGCTTATGGTGCTGCTTACACATTGCAAGAAATTTTGACTTACAAATCTGACGATGTTGTTGGACGTGTTAAGACTTATGAAGCTATCGTTAAGGGCGAACCAATTCCAAAACCAGGTGTTCCTGAATCATTCCGTGTTCTTGTTAAAGAATTACAAGCATTAGGTATGGATATGAAAGTTCTTGATGCTGATAAGAATGAAATTGAATTACGTGATATGGATGACGAAGACGATGATATTGTTAACGTTGATGCATTGAAGAAATTCGCAAAGGAACAAGAAGAAAAGAAAGCTAAAGAAGCAGAACAAGAAACTGCTGAAAAAGAAGAAACTAAGACAGAATAGACAATTATAAGAAAGGGAGGTCGGTCCTTTGATCGATGTCAATAAATTCGATAGTATGCAGATCGGTCTTGCTTCTTCCGATAAGATCCGTAGCTGGTCTTATGGTGAAGTAAAGAAACCTGAAACTATTAACTACCGTACATTGAAACCAGAAAAAGATGGCTTGTTTGATGAACGTATTTTTGGACCTACTAAGGACTGGGAATGTGCCTGTGGTAAGTACAAACGTATCCGTTATAAAGGTGTTGTTTGTGATCGCTGTGGGGTTGAAGTTACTCGTTCAAAAGTACGTCGTGAACGTATGGGTCATATCGAATTAGCAGCTCCTGTTACACATATTTGGTACTTTAAAGGTATTCCAAGTCGTATGGGTCTTGTCTTAGATATGAGTCCACGTGCATTGGAAGAAATTATCTACTTTGCATCTTATGTAGTTACAGATGCAGGTGATACAGCACTTGAAAAGAAACAACTCTTAACTGAAGGCGAATATCGTGAAAAACGTGAAGAATATGGTGATGGCTTTAAGGCAGCAATGGGTGCTGAAGCTATTAGAACTTTACTAAGGGATGTAGATCTTGAAAAAGAATGTGCTGAACTAAAAGAAGAATTACGCGAAGCTACAGGTCAAAAACGTACTCGTGCAGTTCGTCGCTTAGATATTTTAGAAGCATTTTTGAACTCTGGAAATCGTCCTGATTGGATGGTTATGGATGCAATTCCAGTTATTCCACCTGATCTTCGTCCAATGGTTCAATTAGAAGGTGGACGCTTTGCAACTTCTGACTTGAATGATTTATATCGTCGAGTTATCAACCGTAACAATCGTTTGAAGCGTTTATTAGATTTGAATGCTCCTGGAATTATTGTTCAAAACGAAAAGCGTATGTTGCAAGAAGCTGTTGATGCTTTAATTGATAACGGTCGTCGTGGTCGCCCAGTTACTGGTCCTGGTAACCGTCCACTTAAGTCATTGTCACACATGTTGAAAGGTAAGCAAGGTCGTTTCCGTCAAAACTTACTTGGTAAGCGTGTTGACTATTCTGGTCGTTCAGTTATTGATGTAGGTCCTAAGTTGAAGTTAAACCAAATGGGTATTCCTCATGAAATGGCTTTGGAATTGTTCAAACCATTCATGATGAGAGAATTGGTTAAGCGTGAAATGGCATCTAACATTAAGAATGCTAAGCGTAAGATTGAACGCCGCGATGAAGATATTTGGGATGTCTTAGATGATGTTATCAAGGAACACCCAGTTCTACTAAACCGTGCCCCTACGCTTCACCGTTTAGGTATCCAAGCTTTCGAACCAGTATTGGTTAACGGTAAAGCTATGCGTCTCCATCCATTGGCTTGTGAAGCTTACAACGCCGACTTTGACGGGGACCAAATGGCTATTCACGTTCCTTTATCAGATGAAGCTCAAGCTGAAGCTCGTTTATTGATGTTAGCAGCTCATCATATCTTAGCTCCAAAAGATGGTAAACCAATCATTTCACCATCTCAAGATATGACAATCGGTAATTACTACATCACACTTGAAGAAGCTGGTCGTGAAGGCGAAGGTATGGTATTTAAGGATGTTAACGAAGTAAGAACAGCTTACCAAAACGGGTATGTACATTTGCATACAAGAATTGGTTTGCAAGCTTCTTCATTAGCTAAGTTAGGTACACCATTTACTGATTGGCAAAAAGAACGTATTTTAATAACTACAGCTGGTAAAGCAATCTTTAATGAAATTCTACCTGCTGATTTCCCATTCTTAAACGAGCCTACACAAGAAAACTTAACAGGAATGACTCCTGATAAGTACTTTGTAGAACCAGGAACAGATATTAAGGAATTCATTAAGAATCAACCTTTAGTAGGACCATTTAAATCTGAATTCTTATCAGATATTATCGCTCAAGTTTATAAAGAGTATAAAGTAACTGCAACTGCAGAATTACTTGACCGCATGAAAGATTTAGGTTATTACGAATCTACTAAATCAGGTTTAACTGTTGGTATCGCTGACGTTACTGTTTTGAAAGAAAAGCCAGAAATTATTGAACAAGCACACAAAAATGTTGCAACTGTTGCTAAGCAATTCCGTCGTGGTTTGATTACAGATGAAGAACGCTACAATCGTGTTATCTCTATCTGGAACAAAGCAAAAGATGATATTCAAGCTAAATTGGTTGAAAACATGGATCCATCTAACCCAATTCAAATGATGAGTGATTCAGGTGCTCGTGGTAATATTTCTAACTTTACACAGTTATCTGGTATGCGTGGTTTGATGGCTGCTCCTAACGGTAAGACAATGGAATTACCTGTTATTTCAAACTTCCGTGAAGGACTTTCTGTTTTGGAAATGTTCTTGTCCTCTCACGGTGCTCGTAAAGGTATGACGGATACAGCTTTGAAGACTGCTAACTCTGGTTACTTGACTCGTCGTTTAGTAGACGTTGCTCAAGATGTTATCATTCGTGAAGAAGACTGTCATACAGATAGAGGTTTGGATGTTACTGCTATTACTGAAGGTAATGAAATGATTGAACCATTATATGATCGTATTTTGGGTCGTTATACTATGAAAGAAGTTAAAGATCCTAATACTGGTGAAATTATTGTTCCAGCTAATGTATTAGTAGAAGAATCCGAAGCTCGTAAGATTGTTGATGCCGGTGTACAAAAAGTTACTATTCGTTCTGCATTCACATGTAACACACGTCACGGTGTTTGTGAACGTTGTTATGGACGTAACTTAGCTACTGGTGATGAAGTTGAAGTTGGTGAAGCAGTAGGTACCGTTGCTGCTCAATCAATTGGTGAACCAGGTACACAGTTAACAATGAGAAACTTCCACCAAGGTGGGGTTGCTGGTGGCGACGATATTACTCAAGGTCTTCCTCGTGTTCAAGAATTATTTGAAGCACGTAATCCTAAAGGTCGTGCAGTAATTACAGAAGTTACTGGTGTTGTTGATACAGTTGAAGAAAATCCTGCTGAACGTACAAAAGAAGTTACTGTTAAAGGTGAAACAGATACTAGAACATATAGCTTGCCATTTACTTCCGTTCTTAAAGTTAAGGAAGGCGATCAAGTTCATCGTGGTGATGCATTGACTGTAGGTTCTATTGATCCTAAGGAACTTATCAAGGTTCGTGATGTTTTATCTACAGAAAATTACATTTTACGTGAAGTTCAAAAAGTATACCGTATGCAAGGTGTAGATATTTCAGATAAGCATATTGAAATCATGACTCGTCAAATGTTACGTAAAGTACGTATTATGGATCCAGGTGATACAGATATGCTTCCAGGAACTCTATTGGATATTAGCCAATTCAAAGATCGCAATACAAGTGCAATCATTGAAGGTAGAATTCCTGCTACTGCACGTCCAGTTCTTCTTGGTATTACTAAAGCTGCTCTTGAAACAAACAGTTTCTTATCTGCTGCTTCATTCCAAGAAACAACACGTGTATTGACAGATGCTGCAATTCGCGGTAAGAACGATCCACTTGTTGGTTTGAAAGAAAATGTTATTATTGGTAAGACAATTCCTGCAGGTACAGGTATGAAGAAGTATCATGATATCGAACCAGAAGTTGTTAATAGCAATGTAACAGATGGTGTTTATTCAATCTCTGAATTAGAAGAAAAGATTAATGAACAACAAAATAATGTTGAATCTTCAAACTAGAATATAGAAGTAAAAAAATCAGGTAGATTTTCTACCTGATTTTTTTTATATTATTGGAATTTTAAATATATTTATTGCGTAAAAAATAATTAAAATACTCAAACTTAAATATGGAATAAAGGGGTGAGAAGCAGAAAAATCCCTTTTGATTAAATATGAAATAATTCCTAAAATACATGATAAAAGAATTACTACTAGAGTATTGTAAAATCCTAGTAATAAAAAACTAAAAACAATCAAGATAGTATCTGCAGTACCAAATTTATTTAGAAGATTACAACTGATTAAAATAATTATGAAAAGAATGATTATGAGGAAATTAGCTTTTAGATTAGTAATTACGGTATGAAATCTAAAAATGAGCAATATTAATCCTCCATATTCAAGAGTAATTGAATCAACGCTCAATGTGTAATAATCTTCTAAAGAGATTAAAGTAAGCCAGACTACTAGTAATGATGTAAAAATTAAATTAGTATTCGCTATTATGATCGTATTAAAAATAAATATGACACCAATAGCTAATTCAATAACAGTACTACTTAAAGGAATTTTTTGCTTACAGAAATGACATTTTCCTTTTTGAAGTATAAAACCAATAATAGGTATCAATTGCCAATGCTGCAAAGTTTGTGAGCAGTTATCGCAGAAAGACCTAGGATATATAATGCTTATTCCTAATTTATATCGGTAAGCAACGCACGAAATAAATGAACCTAAGCAAGTTCCTAATATAAATAATAGAAAAAATATGTAAATCATAATAATTTCACCTCTTAATTATAAATTACGCTGAAAATAAATAAAATTAGCACAAAAAATATAAAAATTAAATTGACATTAGTGTATTAAGCGTGATATTCTATTAAAGGTGCTTTATGTGAACAGTTCTCTTGAGTTATCTCAAGATCGTGCTGGCTGTGAGCAGGTTAGCACATTTATTCTGACGTACATTGAGGCGTTATTTTTTTAAACTCAAAAAAGAAACTCCTGGATGTGTGTACTTAATTAATATTCTTAAAATAAGGAAGGAGGAAGCTTTAGAGATGCCTACAATTAACCAATTAATTCGTAAAGGTCGTAAATCTAAAGGTTCAAAATCTAATTCCCCAGCTTTAAACTTTGGGTACAATAGTTATAAGAAAGTACAAACAAACAACTCAGCTCCACAAAAACGTGGTGTTGCAACTCGTGTTGGTACAATGACACCTAAGAAGCCTAACTCAGCTTTACGTAAGTATGCTCGTGTTCGTTTATCTAACTTAATTGAAGTTACAGCTTATATTCCGGGTATCGGACACAACTTACAAGAACATAGTGTTGTTCTTATTCGTGGTGGTCGTGTAAAAGACTTACCTGGTGTTCGTTACCATATCGTTCGTGGTGCTTTAGATACAGCAGGTGTTGAAGGCCGTATGCAAAGCCGTTCTAAGTACGGTGCTAAGAAGCCTAAAAAATAATTTTAGTAACTAGTATTTGAGGAGGTTATTTTAAATGCCAAGAAAAGGTGCCGTTGCAAAACGCGAAGTGCTCCCAGATCCAATTTATAACTCAAAATTGGTTACTCGCTTAATCAACCGTTTGATGTTAGATGGTAAGCGTGGGACTGCATCAAAGATTTTATACCAAGCATTTGATATTATTAAGGAACAAACAGGAAATGAACCATTGGATGTTTTTGAAGAAGCAATGAAGAACATCATGCCTGTACTTGAAGTTAAGGCACGTCGTGTTGGTGGTTCTAACTACCAAGTTCCTATTGAAGTTCGTCCAGATCGTCGTACAACTTTAGGTTTACGTTGGTTAGTTCAATACTCACGTCTTCGTGGTGAACACACAATGTCCGAACGTTTAGCTAAAGAAATCATGGACGCAGCAAACAATACAGGTGCAGCTGTTAAGAAACGTGAAGATACACATAAGATGGCTGACGCTAACCGTGCATTCGCACATTATCGCTGGTAATTTTCACAAATGGCTGTTATATGGTTTGTTTAGTAAAGCCTATAATAGTCATTTTTTTGAAGGTTTACTTATTAATTCGATTAGTTATAATTTTTAATTTTGGAAGGAGAGAAATTCTCAATGGCAAACAAACGTGAATTCCCATTGGAAAAAACACGTAATATCGGTATTGTTGCTCATATCGACGCTGGTAAGACAACAACAACTGAACGTATCTTGTACTACACAGGTAAGATTCACAAAATTGGTGAAACACACGATGGTGCTTCCCAAATGGACTGGATGGAACAAGAACAAGAACGTGGTATTACAATTACATCTGCTGCTACAACAGCTCAATGGAAAGAAAACCGTATTAACATTATCGATACCCCAGGACACGTTGACTTTACAATCGAAGTAGAACGTTCATTACGTGTTCTTGATGGTGCGGTAGTTGTTTTAGATGCTCAATCTGGTGTAGAACCACAAACAGAAAATGTTTGGCGCCAAGCTACAACATACGGTGTTCCTCGTATCGTTTTTGTTAACAAGATGGATAAGATTGGTGCTAACTTTGATTACTCTGTAAGCACAATTAAAGACCGTTTACAAGCAAATCCATTGCCTGTTCAAATGCCTATCGGTGCTGAAGATAACTTCGAAGGTGTTATCGACTTAATCGAAATGAAGGCTGACTTGTATGATGAAGATGAATTAGGTTCAAAATGGGATACAGTTGATGTTCCAGATGAATACAAGGAAGATGCACAAGCTCGTCGTGATGAAATGATCGAAGCTTTAGCTGATGTTAATGAAGATATCATGAACAAGTATCTTGAAGGCGAAGAAATCAGCAACGATGAAATTCGTGCTGCAATTCGTCAAGCTACATTGAACTTAGATGTATTCCCTGTATTTGCAGGTTCTGCTTTCAAGAACAAAGGTGTTCAAATGATGTTAGATGGTGTTAATGATTATTTACCATCTCCATTAGATGTTAAGCCATACAAGGCTACAGATCCTGAAACAGGTGAAGAAATTGATTTGAAAGCTGACGACTCTGCTCCATTTGCAGGTTTAGCATTTAAGATTGCTACAGACCCATTCGTAGGTCGTTTGACATTCTTCCGTGTTTACCGTGGTACTCTTGAAGCTGGTTCATATGTATTGAACGCTACAAAGGGTAAACGTGAACGTGCAGGTCGTTTACTACAAATGCACTCTAACCACCGTAACGAAATTCCAGAAGTATTCTCTGGTGATATCGCTGCTGCTATTGGTTTTAAGAATACAACAACAGGTGACTCTTTAACTGATCCTAAGACACCATTGATTCTTGAATCTATGGAATTCCCAGAACCAGTTATCCAAGTTTCTGTTGAACCTAAATCAAAAGCAGACCAAGATAAGATGGACGTTGCTTTACAAAAACTTGCTGAAGAAGATCCAAGTTTCAAAGCTGAAACAAACCCTGAAACAGGTGAAACATTGATTGCCGGAATGGGTGAATTGCACTTAGATATTATCGTTGATCGTATGAAACGTGAATTTAACGTTGAAGCTACTGTTGGTGAACCTCAAGTTGCTTACCGTGAAACATTTACAAAACAAGTATCTGCACAAGGTAAGTTTGTTCGTCAATCTGGTGGTAAAGGTCAATACGGTGACGTTTGGATTGAATTTACACCAAATGAAGAAGGTAAAGGTTTCGAATTCGAAGATGCTATCGTTGGTGGTGTAGTTCCTCGTGAATACATTCCTTCAGTAGAACAAGGTTTGAAGGAAGCTATGCAAAACGGTGTATTAGCTGGTTACCCATTAATCGACGTTAAGGCTAAGTTATATGATGGTAGTTACCACGATGTTGACTCCAGTGAAGCTGCATTTAAGGTTGCTGCATCCTTAGCATTGCGTAACGCTGCTCCTAAGGGTGGTGCTGTAATTCTTGAACCAATTATGAAGGTTGAAATCATTGCACCAGAAGATAACTTGGGTGATGTTATGGGTCATGTTACAGCTCGTCGTGGACGTGTTGAAGGTATGGAAGCACGTGGTAACGCACAAGTTGTTAACGCATTTGTTCCATTGGCTGAAATGTTCGGTTACGCAACTGTATTACGTTCCGCAACACAAGGTCGTGGTACATTTACAATGACAATGGATCACTACGAACCAGTTCCAAAGAGCATCCAAGATGAAATTATTAAGAAAAATGGCGGTAACGCTGAATAATTCTTAGTAAATTAAGATAAAGAACTCAGACGAAGTCTGGGTTCTTTTTTTTTATATATAGGGTAAAATAAGATGTAGATATATTATAGAATGGAGGGATTTTCATGGATGAAAATATACTTAAATTAAAAAAATTAGTTTCAGAGAGTAGTAATATTGTCTTTTTTGGTGGAGCAGGAGTATCTACTGAAAGTGGAATTCCAGATTTTAGAAGTGAACAAGGGATTTATAATACAGTAAAGAATTTTGGTTATCCTCCTGAGCAAATTTTATCGCATTCATTTTTTATGAAAAATCCAGAAAAATTTTATGATTTTTATCGTTCTACTATGATATATGAAAGTGCTAAGCCTAATTTAGCACATTTAGGATTAGCTAAATTAGAGAAACAAGGTAAGTTAAAGGCTATCGTTACTCAAAACATAGATGGATTGCATCAATTAGCAGGAAGCAAGACTGTTTACGAATTGCATGGATCAATTCATAGAAATTATTGTATGAAATGTGGCAAATTTTACCCATTAAGTACAATTACAGAAAGTAAGGGTGTACCACAATGTAAAGAGTGTGGTGGTACAATCAAACCAGATGTTGTTTTATATGAAGAAGGATTAGATGAAGAAATTATCAATAATAGTATTAAAGCAATAAAAAAAGCTGACATGTTAATTGTAGGTGGAACTTCTCTAAATGTTTATCCAGCTGCAAGTTTTGTTAATTATTATGATGGGAATAAACTAATTTTAATAAATAAAAGTAAGACACCTTATGATAGATATGCAGATTTATTAATCCATGATAGTATAGGAAAAGTTTTTAATGAAATAATAGAGTAAAGTTGAGAGGTAGTAGAATGTACAATTTTGATAAGGTGGCAAAATTTCAAAATTCACTTAAGTGGCATGTTAATGATAGCGAATTACCAATGACACTTGGTGATATGGATTTTGAAGTAGCACCTGAAATAATTACTGAATTACACAAAAGAATAGAAAATAAGAATTTTGGATACGAATATATTCCGCACGAATATTATGCAAGTGTAGCTAAATGGTATAAAGAAATGCATAATTGTACCCTTGATATTTCCTGGATGTCTTTTTCTCAAGGAGTAGTAGCTACTTTATCAGCTATTATTACTAATTTAATGAATGAAGATAGTGTAATAACAGTTTTAACTCCAGGATTTGATAAATTTAAGAAAGTTGGAGAAGGAAAACAAAAAGTATTAGTAAGTGAACTTATTTACGATAAAGAAAAACGCGATTATGACATTAATTGGCTAGATTTAGAAGATAAATTAAAAAAGACTAATCTCTTTGTTCTTTGTAATCCACATAGTCCAGTTGGAAAAATATGGTCTCAAAAAGATTTAGAAAAGATACTAAAACTAAGTTTAAAGTATGATTTTAAAATTTTTAGTGATGAAATTCATGGAGAAATAACATTTGATAAGAAATATACTCCATTATTTAGTTTAGACGAAAAGTTATTAAAGAATACGATTATAGCAGTTTCACCAAGTAAAGCATTTAATATTGCTGGAATTCAAACCGCAACAATAATAACGCCAAATAAAGAGTTGAAAGAGCAAGTAGACAACGCAATAAAAAGTTTCCATCTTAATGAAGCTAATAGTTTAGCAGTTCCGGCAACAATTGCAGCATATACAGAAGGAAGAGTTTGGCTTGAAGAATTGAAAGATTATCTAAGAGAAAATCGAAATTTCATTGAACGTTTTTTAGAGCATAATGTTCCAGATGTGAAACCAAGTTTAAACGAAGCATCATACTTTCTTTGGTTGGATATATCATCATTAAATGTTGATGCACAAGAATTAACGGAATTTATTCGTAAAAAGACAGGGTTAATTTTAACTGCTGGAGATAAATTTGATGGAAATGGAAAACAATTCTTACGTATGAATATAGCAACTTCAACGGATTTAATTGAAGATGCATTGAGGAGATTGCAGCGAGCTATTGTACTATTTAAGCGGAAAGACGACGATTTAATGAACTTGATACTAAATAAATAATTAGGTTGTTACTTTAATAATTATTTAAGACATACTTCAAAAAAATATCAAGAATATTTATAGAAAACTTCAGTTGCGATAGCGCTTAACTTTGATACAATAGTATTATAAATCGTACACTATAATCTAAGTAGTGTACCTAAGGAGATAGAAAATGAAAATTTTAATTGTTGATGATGATAAAGATATTGTTGAATTATTAAGTATATATGTTGAAAATGAAGGATATGAAGTAGAAAAAGCATATAATGGTAAAGAAGCTTTGTCTAAGTTGAACATGAATCCTGACATTGCATTGATGATCTTAGATGTGATGATGCCACAAATGGATGGAATGGAAGTAATTCGTGAAGTAAGAAAAGAATCACAAATTCCAGTATTAATTTTATCTGCTAAAACGGATGACTTGGATAAAATTCAAGGTTTAGTACAAGGTGCGGATGATTATGTTACAAAGCCATTTAATCCTTTGGAAGTTATGGCACGTGTAAAATCATTATTGCGTAGAGCTGAACATAATGTTAAAAATAATGAACCAGATCAAATAGAAATTGGGCCACTCATTATAAAAAAAGATTCTCATGAGGTAAAAACATTAGAAGGTAAGGAAATCAAATTAACTGCACTAGAATTTGGAATCTTACATTTACTTGCTAGTCATCCTAATCGAGTTTTCTCAGCTGATGAAATCTTTGAAAGAGTTTGGCAACAAGAGTCTGTTGTGTCAGCTAAGACCGTAATGGTTCATGTTAGTCATTTGCGTGATAAGATTGAAGATGCAACTAATGGAGAACAAGTTATCCAAACTGTTTGGGGTGTTGGATATAAGATAGAGTCACACTAATTTAGTAAGCTAAAGGGGAAAAGAACTGTGAAATTTCACATAACTGGTCGAGAAAAGAGTGAGCTATTAGGCGAAGGTATTTTAACAATTATATTGTTAATTCTGTTAAATATGTCGCTTTATGTGATTTTGAATCAATTGTTAGTATCTAATCCTGATTTAGCTTCAGGAATATTCCTAATCAAAACTTCCTTAGATTTTAAGTATGCACATATTCAATTATGGAGTTGGGGTTGGATATTCATTATACTTATGGCGGTAGTTGATGTTATCGTAGTTTATTGGAGATTAGTTCGACGATATCATCAAATGCAATTGAGACATATCATTAATGAGCTCCACTATATTGCAGATGGTCACTTTAATCACCGTATTCCTTTTCAATTAAAGGGACAAATGCAAAGAGTAGTAGCAAGTGTCAATGCACTTGTTGATAGTACGATTAAAGCGATGGAAGATGAAAGAGAGATCGAACGCTCTAAAGATGAATTAATAACGAATGTCAGTCATGATATACGTACACCCCTGACATCTATTATTGGATATTTGGGTCTTATTGAAGATAAACAATATCGATCTGAAGAAGATATTTTAAAATATACGCATACAGCATATTTAAAATCTAAGCAGATGAAATCATTGGTGGATGACTTATTTGAATATACGAAAGTACGTCAAACTGATGCACCATTACAAATACAATCTCTAGAATTGAATGCGATGCTAGAACAAATAGGAGCTAGTTTTGAATTGGAAGCAAATAAAAAGGGTATGGAAATTAATACAATTTTACCCGACAGTCCAGTAAAAATTGAAGCTGATCCAGAAAAGCTTGCTCGAGTATTTAATAATTTAATCACGAATGCCTTGAAGTATGGTAGTGATGGTAAAAACATTTACTTGCAATTAACAAAAGTAGATGAAAAAGAAATAGAAATAAGAATTTCTAATGATGGAGAACCTATTCCAGAAAAATCATTGCGACAGGTATTTGATAGATTTTATCGAGTAGAAAGTTCACGTTCTAAAGAAACAGGTGGGACAGGACTGGGATTGGCAATAGCTCAAAGTATTATAGAATTACATCATGGATATATTTATGTAGAATCTAATAAAAATTTGACTAGTTTTATTATGAGATTACCTATTAAACATGATAATGTAGTAAAAAAATCTTAGCTTTAAATGGAAGTTAAGATTTTTTATTTTAATCATAAGTGTAAAGAATTTTGATATAATAAATTTGAATTTTAAAGTAGGGGGAATAAAGATGGCTGTAAAAATTGAAAACGAAAAATTATTTGTTACGATTAATGAACATGGTGCTGAATTAGCTAGTTTAATTAATAAAAGCAATGGTATAAACTATCTTTGGAGTGGCGATAGTAAATATTGGGGAAGAAAGTCTCCGGTACTATTTCCAATTGAGGGTGCACTAAAAGATGGAAAAATGTTTGTTGATGGAAAAGAATATCATATGGGGCAGCATGGATTTGCTAGAGATATGGATTTTGAAGTTAAAAAACTTACTAAGGAATCTGTATGTTTTGAATTAAAATCCAATACAGAGACACTAGAAAAATATCCTTATGAATTTATTTTCCGTTTAGTCTACGAACTAAAAGAAGAAACTTTAGTTGTAAGGTATGAAGTAGAAAATCCTAGTGATAGTGAAATGTTTTTTGGACTAGGAGCTCATCCAGCATTTAGTGTTCCTTTAGGTGAAGCTGCTTATGATGATTATTATCTTGAAATTACACCGGAAAAAACGCGAAAAGTTTTGACTTTAAAAGGTGGATTAGTTGATAACATTAATACTATTGATGGAGAATCCAGATTAGAAATTAGTCATGACGTATTTGCTAAGGATGCAATTATTTATGACTTGGGTGAAGAACCTACAAAATTTAGTTTGAAAAATACTAAAAATAATTACGGAGTAGAAGTTTTCACTCCAAATTCTAAGTTTGCAGGAATTTGGTCGTCTTATCCAGCTAAAGGACAATTTGTATGTATTGAACCTTGGTGGAGTTTAGCAGATACTGTATATACAGATGGTAATTTTAAAGAGAAATTTGCAACTAATAAATTAAATGGAAAAGAAAGTTTCGATGCGTATTTTGAAATTACAGTATTTTAAAATACTAATCATTCGATTTATAAGAATATAATTATTCATTTTATTATTAATAGCAATGAGCTATAATGTTTATTGGTTAATTTCAATAAATTATTTTATAAGTGAGAGGAAATGAATTTAATGAAAAAATCAATAAAACCAATAGTCTCATTGATCTTACTATATATAGGTTACATGCTTCTATTTGCTGATAGAACTGTAATGAATATCTCTATGGCATACATAGGAAAGGAATTTCAAATTAGTCCAGCCGCATTGGGTGCGACAGCTAGTGCCTTCTTTCTAGGATATACCTTAATGCAAATTCCAGGAGGTATAGTCACTGATATATTAGGTAGTAAAAAACGGTTATAATATCTTTGATACTATGGTCTTTATTAACTGCTTTTACAGGCTTAGCTACATCATTAATGACATTAGTTGTGATCAGATTTTTATTTGGTTTAGCTGAAGGTCCTTATCCATCAGCAGCTCTAAAGCAAATTTCTGAAGAGTATGATAAGAGTGATCGTTCACAAGCTACATCAGTTACAATTTCATCAAACTATGCTGGTGCAGCTATTGCTCCATTAATTATTGTTCCAATTATTGCTAGTCATGGTTGGAGAGTATCATTTTATTTCTTGGGAATTCTAGGCTTGATATTAGTTGGTCTATATTATTTAATTGAGCGACCAATTAAATCTAAGAAGGAAACAACAACTGCTAAAAAAATTAATTGGCGTGAAATCGATAAGAGAATATGGATCTTTGTAATAATAGGTTTAGTATTGAATGTTATTACAAAAGGTTTAGAGACCTGGATGCCAATATATTTCTTACAAGCTCAACATATTAATTTAAAGAACTTAGCATGGTTGGTTCCATTGCCAGTAATAGCTGGTGGTATTGCAGCATTTATTAGTGGCTTTGTAATGGTTCATATTTTCCGTAAACGTGAACGTTGGATGATCTTTATTTCTTCATTGCTAACACTAATATTTATGTTTGGGATGTATAAATCAACTACACTAGTATGGATTGTCATTTTTGAAATTTTAGTATATTTCACAAAATCTCTAGCATTTACAGGAATTTTTAGTTTTGTCGCTCAGATCTTAGATGAAAAGACTTATGGATCTTCAATTGGAGTTGTAAACTTCGGTGGTCAATTAGGTGGATTTATAGGGCCTTTATTGATCGGATGGTTAGTTCAATTGTCAGGCTCATATAGCGTTGCCTTTGTAGGTTTAGTAGTATGTGCTCTAATCGCAGCAATAACAAGTACATTTGTAAAAAATATTAAATAACAAAAAAATCATTGACTATCGGAAACGAGGTCAATGATTTTTTTAGAATGCTTATTTCTTGACTTAAAGTTAACTTTAAGGTGTATGATATTTTTATCATTATTGAGAGGTGAAATTTTAAATGAATCAACATCCAAATTATATTTTAAATCAAATTAATAGTCCTAAAGATGTAAAGAATTTAACAATTGATGATTTAAAAAAAGTAGCTACTGAAATTAGACAATTAGTTGTAGAAAAAGATGCCGCTATTGGTGGACATGTTGGCCCTAATTTGGGCATCGTTGAAACAACTATTGCTTTTCATTATGTATTTGACTCTCCTAAGGATAAGGTAGTGTGGGATATTTCACATCAATCATACCCTCATAAAATGTTAACTGGACGTAAAGAGGCATTTTTAGATCCAGATCATTATCGCGATGTTACAGGATATAGTAATCAAGATGAAAGTGAACATGATTACTTTAAAGTTGGTCACACTTCTACATCTATTGCATTGGCTACAGGAATGGCTAAAGCAAGAGATATGAAGGATGAAAATGGAAATATTGTGGCTGTTATTGGTGATGGCTCTATGAGTGGTGGTTTAGCTTTAGAAGGGCTAAATAATGCTGCTAAGCTTAAATCTAACTTAATAATTATCTTCAATGATAATCAAATGTCCATTGATGATGTAAATGGTGGTATGTATAAGATGTTCGCCGAATTACGTGAAACAAATGGACAAAGTTCTAATAACCTCTTCAAGGCTATGGGCTTGGATTATCGTTATGTTGATAATGGAAATGATTTAGAAACAATGATTTCTGTTTTAGAAGAAGTAAAAGATATTGACCATCCTATTGTTGTTCATATCAACACTTTGAAGGGTGAAGGATATCAACCAGCAATAGAAAGAAAACGTGAATTCCATTGGCATGTACCATTTAATGTTGAAGATGGTTCAACTAAAAATGTGGCAACAGGGGAATCATATAATAAATTAATTCTTGATGAGTTAGGTAGACAAATTGATGATGGTAAACCAATTATGGCTATTAATGCTGCAATACCAGGTGCATTTGACTTAGTACCATTTAAGGAAAAATATCCTGATAATTATGATGATGTTGATATTGCTGAACAATATTCTATCACATATGCAACAGGATTAGCTGCTAATGGCGCAAGACCAGTAGTCTTCCATAATAGTACATTCCTTCAAAGAGCATACGATCAATTAGAACATGACATGGCATTAAATGGTTATCCAGTTGTTATGCTCGTAAAAGGTGGGCACATTACTGAAAACTCCAATACACACCAAGGAATTTTTGATATAGGTATGATTTCTAGCATTCCTAATTTGGAATATTTAGCTCCAACTAATGCAGAAGAATTAATTTCGATGTTGCGTTGGGCATTAACACAAACTGATAAATCGGTTGTTATTCGTGAACCAATTACTGAAGTACGACATGGAGAAGCAGATGATGATTATACAGAGATAAATTATCGTGTAGCAAACCAAGGAGAAAAAGTAGCAATCTTAGGATTAGGTGCATTCTATAAATTAGGTGAAGATGTTCAAAGAAAGTTGAAAGAAGATTTGAATATTGATGCTACATTGATTAATCCGATTTCTGCTACAACATTAGATGTTGAAACTTTAAATAATCTAAAGAAGGATCATGAATTAGTTGTAACACTTGAAGATGCAAGCATGGTTGGTGGCTTTGGAGAAAAGGTAGATCACTTCTATGCTAATTCTGAAATGAAAGTTTTAAACTTTGGTGCTCAAAAGGAATTAACTGATATGGTTCCAGTTGAAGAATTGTATGATCGATATCATTTAAATCCTGAACAAATTGTAGATGATATAAAAAGAGTTATAGATTAATTGTGAAAATAGATCTCTATATAGAGGTCTATTTTTATTGCAATTATAATTTCAAAATGATATTATGACAATGTGTCATGTGACAAGTTGTCACAATAAATATGAAGGGATTGAAAAAAATGCCAGTAATAGAATTAAAAAATGTTACTAAGACATATAAGATGGCTGGTGGAGGAACCTTTGAAGCTTTGCGAGGAATTAGTGCAAGTTTTGAAGCTGGAGAACTGGTAGCAATCGTTGGTGAATCAGGGTCAGGTAAATCTACCTTAATGAATGCAATTGGTGGATTAGATTCTGATTTTGGCGGAGAAATTATTTATGAAGGAAAGAATTTACGTAATTTTTCAACTCAAGAATTAGTTGACTATCATAAAAAGAGTATAGGATTTATTTTTCAGAACTTTAATTTGATCTCACATTTAAATCTAATAGATAATGTTTCAATGGCGATGACATTATCAAATGTAAGTGAAGATTTCAGGAAAAAACGTGCAAAAGAATTATTACGTAAAGTAGGATTAGAAAAACATATGTATAAAAAACCAGATCAGATTTCTGGTGGACAAAAACAGCGTGTAGCTATTGCGCGTGCATTGGTTAATGATCCTGATGTAATTATTGCTGATGAACCTACAGGAGCTTTGGATGCGGAAACGACAGATACCATTCTCGATATGATTAGGGGAATTGCAGAAGAAGGTAAATTAGTTTTGATGGTAACCCATTCTGACAAGGTAGCCTCTCATTGTAGTCGAGTTTTGAGAATAGATAATGGTGAGTTAATTTCAGATGAGCATCAATTGGACTTGGAATACACAGAAAATACTCGTGAAGATATTAAAGTAAAGAATATGAGTATGTGGAAAGCAATTAAGCTAGCATTTCTAAATATGAAAGCCAAGTTAGGAAGAAATTTACTAGTAGCACTTGGGTCTAGTATAGGGATCATGTCAGTAGTATTGATGTTAGCCTTAGGTAAAGGTGTAACAAGCTATGTAAGTAGTACTATGAAGTCATATACTAACCCTAATATTACTGAAGTTCATAAGAAGAGTAGTACTCAACAAACGACAAAAAATCCACAAAATATGAGTCGTGAAGAGATAGCTAAGCAACAGCAAGAGAATATGGCTGCCTTAACGGGGTCAGGAACTAATACAGGTTTTACAAAAAAGGATATAGAAAAGTTAAGTAAGATAAAACATGTAGATAGATATCAAAAAGGTTATAGTTCATTTTCACTAGGAACTAATACAGTTAAATATAATAATAAGCAAGCTAGTTTAATGATGTTGCAGACAATGTCTGATAGTATTTCTAAGTCGAGCATTGTGGAAGGAAAAGCTCCTAAGAATAATCATGAAATAATGTTAGATAGAGCTACTGCGGATTTACTAGGAAAGAATATTTTAGACAAAGAAGTTACTTTGACTTTGAAGATAGGTGAAAAGACAATTACACAAAACTTTAAAGTAACAGGTTTATATGAATCACAAAGTCAAAGTTCAAGCACAGTTTTCTTTACTTATGCAGGTTTACAAGATCTATATAAGACAAACCAAGAAAAATTATTGCCAAATGTAGTATATCTACATACAGCTAACAAAGACAACACTAAGATGATTAAGGACAAAGTAAAAGATCTTGGTTATACAGGTTCAATGCAAGAACAAATGACGGAAATGTTTACGAAAATGTTGAATATTATTACTTGGGTATTAACTGCTATCGCTGCTGTTTCATTAGTGGTTTCAGCAATTATGATATTGGTAGTTTTAAATATTTCTGTAGTTGAACGTACAAAAGAAATAGGTGTACTTAAAGCTCTAGGTGCTAGAAGAAAAGATATTAGAAGAATATTTGCTTCTGAGGCATTTTTAATTGGAATTACATCAGGAGCAATTGGCGTAGTTGTAACTTATGTTCTAGGTTTCTTCATTAATAACTTTACGAAAGCGGCTTTCGAAGTAAATGTTGTTTCCATGACTACTAAATATGCAATAGCTGGAATAGTTATTAGTGTTGTTATCAGTATGATTGCCGGAATTTTACCATCCAATAGAGCATCTAAGCTAGATCCAGTAGAAGCTTTACGCAAGGAATAGGGGAGATTTTATGCCAAAAGAAACATTTTTTGGAATTGATAAAGAAAAGCAGAATCGCATAATTCAAGCGGCAATTAAGGTATTCTCGAGTCATAACTATAACGATTCTTCAATTAATGAAGTTATAAAATTAGCCAAAATCCCTCGGGGAAGTTTTTATCAATATTTTGAAGATAAAAGAGATCTATATCTCTATATTACTCAAAAAATTATGCAAAACTTTAGAGATGACTTTTTTAAAGAATTAGATGAACAAAATGGAGATATTTTTGCGACTGTAAAAATAGTCTTTCCAAAACAGATTCATGAAGTACTAGGAGGAGAATATTCTAATTTTTATTACTATCTATTACAAGCAAGTTTTATGAAGGATTTTAGACAAAAGGAAGTTAAATCCAAGGATAATAGTAAGCATGGTTGGAATGTGAAACAAGATTTTGATGTTATATATAAAATGATAGATAAAGAAAAATTAAAAATAAAAAGTCGAAGTGACTTTGATATGTTTATCAGAATTTTAATTACCCCATTTATCATAGTAATAACCGATACATTCTTGCAAATGAAGCATGAATCAGACATTCCTAAAATAGATATTGAAGAAAAAAAGCAAGAATATTTACACAAATTAGAATTTATTGAGTATGGTTTTTCTAAATAATAAATAGAAAAGAGGAACAAAATGGTAAAGTTGATGCGACGAAATTTAGATTGGTGGGCAGTTATTACTGCTACTATCTTTTTAGGATTTCAAGTGGTTTGTGATTTAAGCTTACCTAATTTGACATCTAACTTAATAAATAACGGAGTAGCTAAAGGAAATGTAGGATATATTTGGCAAATAGGTCTTCAAATGCTGGGCCTGACTTTAGTCGGTATTTTTGCAGCAGCAGGAAATGTATATTTTGCTTCTACTCAAGCACAAAAAATGGGTGCCAGATTGAGAGGAAAGATATTTAAAAAAGTTTTATCCTTTGGAAATTATGAAATGGATAAATTTGGTTCTTCATCGTTAATTACTAGGACAACGAATGATGTTATGTAAATTCAAAACGTTACAATAATGATGTTGAGAATGATGATTATGGCTCCTTTAATGCTAATAGGGGCAAGTGTAATGGCATATTTTAATGAAAAACGTCTAACTAGCATATTCTTAGTATCTATTCCAATATTACTAATCGCTATTGGATGTGCTATGTATTTTGCAGTGCCATTATTTCAAAAATTACAAAAACAAATCGATAGAATTAATTTAATCTTTCGTGAAGGATTAACTGGTGTAAGAGTAATTAGAGCTTTTAGACAAGATAAGTTTGAACAGGAAAGATTTGATAGAGCTAATAAAGATTATACAGAAACAGGGATTAAAGTTTTCAGCATTGTTTCCTTAATGTTTCCTATTATGACCTTAGTTTTGAATGTAACAAATATGGGAATTATTTGGTTTGGAGCTAAGTTAATAGCTAACCATGAAATGCAAGTAGGTAATTTAGTAGCTTTCATGACTTATGCCTCAATGATTTTATTTAGCTTTATGATGCTATCAATGATTTTTGTATTGGTACCAAGAGCGGAAGCAGCTGCTAAACGTATTAATGCTGTTTTAGAGATAGAAAATTCAATTAATGACGTAGAGTCAGAAATAGGTAGTGACAGTGATAAACTACAAGCAAGTCTAGAATTTAAGAATGTATCATTTAGATATCGTGGTGCAGAAGATTTAGCATTGGATAATTTATCTGTAGATGTAAAGGCTGGAGAAACATTGGCTATTATTGGTGGGACAGGATCTGGTAAATCTACATTAATTAATCTTATTCCTCGACTATACGATGTAAATTCAGGAGAAGTATTGGTTGATGGAAATGATGTCCGAAAATATAGCTTACATGATTTGCATGACAAGGTAGCGTTCGTTCAACAAAAAGCAGTACTTTTTAAAGGAACTATTCGTTCGAACTTACTAATTGGAAATCCTGAAGCAACTGAAGAAGACATGTGGAAAGCTCTAGAAATAGCTCAAGCTAAAGATTTCATTTCAGACTTACCAGATGGATTAGATGCTGTTGTTGAACAAGGCGGGGATATTTTTTCTGGTGGTCAAAAGCAGAGATTAGCAATTGCACGTGCAATTATCAAACCTGCTTCAATTTATGTATTTGACGATTCTTTTTCTGCATTAGACTTTAAAACAGATGCTAAATTACGTTTAGCACTACGTCAAGATGAGAGAATTAGCAAAGCAATTATAGTTATTGTAGCTCAAAGAATTTCAACAGTTACTGGTGCAGATCATATTGTTGTTTTAGATGAAGGAAAGGTAGTAGGACAAGGCACACATAAGGAATTGCTAGCTGATAATACTACTTACCAAGAAATTGTTGAATCACAGATGAAAGGAGCTGCAATCTAATGCAAGGACATGGCGGTAGAATGAAAGGACCAAAAGCGGAAGGTGCAAAGGATTTTTGGGGAACCGTAAAACGCTTAGTAGGATTTATGGGGCCTTGGAAATGGGCTTTTGTATTAGTATTTATATTTGCGATTGGGTCTGTAATCTTTCAAATTATAACTCCTAAGATCTTAGGTGGAGCGACGACTGAAATCTATATTGGAATAAAAAAAGGCTTAGCAAGTGGACAAAGTATCGGAAAATATCCAATTGATTTTGCAGCCATTAAACGAATTTTAATGACGGTAGCAGTTTTATACCTAGCTTCAGCAGCTTTATCTTTTATACAGCAGCTAATGATGGCTAATATTTCTCAGAAGGTAGTTTATCGACTTAGAAAGGCAATGAAATCTAAGATGCAGTATCTGCCAGTTTCATACTACGATACTCATTCTAATGGAGATATCATGTCTAGAGCTGTTAATGATATGGATAACATAGCGGGAACTTTGCAACAAAATTTGGCCCAACTTGTAACAAGTACAGTAACATTTGTAGGGGCCTTCTTCATGATGCTATCTATTAGTTGGAAACTAACTTTAATTGCTTGTATTACAATTCCGCTAGGCTTAATCGTTGTTTCATTGGTAGCTCCCCGTTCACAAAAATATTTTGTTGCACAACAAAAGAGTTTAGGATTGTTAAATAATTATGTAGAAGAAAATTATGCCGGACACACAGTTGTTAAAACTTTTAATAAAGAAAAAAGTACAATTGAAGAATTTGAAACTGAAAATGAAAGATATTATAAAAGTTCATGGAAGGCTCAATTTATTTCTGGTTTGATAATGCCATTGATGAATATGGTAAAAAATATTGGTTATGTTTTTGTTGCAATAGTAGGTGGAATACAAGTCGCTAATGGAACTGTTACATTAGGAAATGTGCAAGCATTTTTGCAATATGTAAACCAATTTACTCAACCAATTACACAAATTGCTAATATAGCCAACACGATTCAGGCAACAGTAGCTTCTGCAGAACGAATCTTTGAAATTTTAGATGAAGCTGAAATGGACACTAATCTAAAAGATAACAATGATAATAGTCAAAATAAGTATAAAATTAGTTTTAATCATGTGAACTTTGGATATACTTCTGATAAACAATTGATGAAAGATTTTAACTTGAATGTTAGTCCAGGTGAAAAAGTAGCAATTGTTGGTCCTACAGGTGCAGGAAAGACAACATTAATTAATTTACTGGAACGTTTCTATGATATCAATGGTGGCAGCATTAAGCTTGACGGACGTGATACTAGAAGTATGTCGAGAGAAGAAATTAGATCTCATTTTTCAATGGTATTACAAGATACTTGGTTATTTACTGGTACAATTTATGACAATATAAAATATGGAAATGAGCAAGCTACGGAAGAAGAAATTATTGCAGCAGCTAGGGCAGCTCATGTTGATACGTTTGTTAGACAGTTACCAGACGGATATCAAACTATCCTAAATGAAGAAGCATCTAATATATCACAAGGACAAAGACAATTGATAACAATAGCTAGAGCATTTTTAGCTAATCCTGAAATTTTGATTTTAGATGAAGCAACTAGTTCTGTTGATACGCGTACGGAAATTCTAATTCAACAAGCAATGGAAAAATTGTTAGCTGGAAGAACAAGTTTTGTAGTTGCACATAGACTTTCAACAATTAGAGATGCAGATAATATTATTGTAATGAATCATGGATCTATTGTAGAAACAGGAAATCATGATACCTTAATGGAAAAAGATGGTTTTTATGCAGACCTATATAATAGTCAATTTGCGAGATAATAAAAAAGATGGGCGAACCGCTCATCTTTTTTGTTTGCAATCGTAATAAGATTAATTAATCGCGCAAGCTTTTAGCATCAGCGTCGATCTTAGCAAAGCCAGAACCATGTGATGACTTGTTAGGATTCTTAGCACGGGCTTCCATAGCCTTACGAGCCATAGCTTTACGTTCTTCCTTACTCAACTTTTGAGCCATACTTGTCGCCTCTTTTCACGATAGCTAAGTTAGTGTAATATATTATATATCTAACTACACGTTCATTATAGTTTTTATAATAAGTAAATTCAAGAATAATCAGAGGTAAATTATGTTTGAAGTAAAAAATTCTAATAAGTTAGATTCACAAGTTTATCGAGATAGTTTAATTATTAGAGAAGATGTTTTTGTTAAGGAACAAGGTGTTCCTATCGAAATAGAAATTGAAGGTGAAGAAGGTCCAAAGTATTACTGTGGATATGTAGATGGTAATTTTGTGACTTGTGCGAGAGTGAAAATAGAAGATGGTGGAGTTTGGCATATTCAAAGAGTAGCGACCTTAAAAGATAGTCGTGGAAAAGGATATAGTTCAAGTTTACTTCGTAGTATTGAGGAAGATGCGAGAAAAGCAAAGGTGCCATATTTAACATTAGGTGCTCAGGATACAGCGCAAGCTTTTTATAAAAAACTGGGATATGAGGTTGTAGGTGAAGGATTTCTAGATGCAGAAATGCCACATCATCGAATGGATAAGAAGCTAGTTTAAATTTGATTTTTAGTCTAATATAGGTTAGTATAAAGTAGATGCGATGAGTCGAGAAGAATCAGACAACATTTTGTTGTTTCGCTGCGGCGACTAGTGATTATTTTCATTAAGGCAGAGTACAGATGTTACCGGATTGTAACGTACTTGCTTGATGTAGATGTGAACTGCATCAACTTATTCATATGAATACTGCCGCATAAGTCAGAGAAAGTAATTCTCTGGCTTTTTTTGTATAATCGAGCGTTTGGGGTGATTATTGTGAGTGAAACAATAGAAAATTATATTTATTGCCGTGTTATTTTTGAAGAAAATGGAAAAAGCTATTACTATCTAACAGATGATGAAGAAATAAAGCCTTTAGATTTAGTAGTTGTGCCGGTTGGTATTGATGGGCATGAAAAAATAGCACAGGTGATAAAAGTAGAAAAATATACTATACACACTGTTCCATATCCTTTAGATAAAATAAAAAAGATTATTCGTAAATGTAAATTAACAGATTTTAGAAAATTAGAAAATAAATTAGCTGAAGATAAGTTAAAGCGTGAATCAATAGATGATGAAGAGTTATCAATTGATTTATTGAACTTAGGAGTACAAGCTTATCGTCGAGGAGATTATGAAATAGCTAAAGAATATTATGAGGATGCGGCACAACTAGGAAATAGTCAGGCAGCCTGTAATTTAGGTTATATTTATGCTTATGGAAGAACTGGTGTAAAAGATAGTGAAAGAGCATTTTATTATTTTGTCCAAGCATCATTAGATGGGAATAGTAATGGTAGTTATAAAGTAGGCGATGCATATTTTTATGGTGATTTTGTAGAAAAAAATAAATTACTAGCATTTAAATATTATCAAATATCAGAAGAACAATTAGGGCCAGAAGATCTTGATATTCGTTCGGATATTTATTATAGATTGGCACTCTGTTACCACCAAGGCGCAGGGGTTGTTCCTGATGATATGGGTGCCTTAACTTATATTAATTTGGCTCAAACAAGTGCTTATTATGATAGGTTAATTGGAAAGTATAATTATGAAGAGTTAAAAAGAAAAATTGAAAATTTGCGTGAAAAAATTCTATTAAATTTAAATCATGTAGATAATAAAACAAAGATTAGATTATTGAAAGCAGACATAACAAAAGTTGATAATGTTGATGCAATTGTTAATGCTGCTAATACTAGTTTATTAGGTGGTGGAGGTGTTGACGGTGCTATTCATCGCGTAGCCGGGCCATTATTATTAAAAGAATGTCGCCAACTAAATGGTTGTGAAGTTGGACAAGCTAAAATTACATCAGGATATAATTTACCTGTGGAATATGTTATTCATACCGTTGGGCCTATTTGGAAAGGTGGTAATGCTGATGAATCCCAACTCCTAGCCGCTTGTTATAGAAATAGTCTACATTTAGCCCAAAAATGCAATATTAGAAAAATTGCATTTCCAGCTATTTCAACAGGAATTTATGGATATCCAGTTGTTGAGGCTACTAAAATTGCATTTCAAGTTGTTAAAGAATATGTCCAAGATAATCCTGGAGACTTTGATTTAGTAGAATTTGTTTTGTTTGATGATAGTACTTATAATGTTTATCTGAAAGAAACAGGAAGTAATTTGATAGAATTGTAATATTTTTGTAAAAAAAGTACTAAGCTTAGTTAAAATTATTTGATGGGAATATATTTTTTGTTAAAATAATAGTTAAATAATATGATATGGAGGAATTTAAATGGGCATAATAATCGTAATAGCATTGATTGTAATTGTTGTTGCTGTATATATATCAATGTACAACGGATTACAACGTGCAAAAGTAAATACTGATGAATCGTGGAGTCAAATTGATGTTCAATTGAAGAGAAGAAATGATTTGATTCCTAATCTTGTAGAAACTACAAAAGGATATGCAAAACATGAAAGAGAAACATTGTCCAAAGTTGTAGAATTGAGAAATCAAATGGTGGCACTGCCAGCAGATGTTGATCCACAAAAGAAAATGGAATTATCTAATCAGTTGACAGACTCTTTAAAATCTATTTTTGCTTTAGCTGAAAATTATCCAGATTTAAAAGCTAGTCAAAACTTCACTCAATTACAAGAAGAGTTAACAAATACTGAAAATAAAATTGCTTATTCACGACAATTATTTAATAGTAGTGCAGCTGTATATAATCAAAAGTTGCTTACTTTCCCTTCTAATGTAGTTGCGAAGATGCATCATTTTACAAAAGTAAATTACTTGGAAATTCCTGCTGAAGAAAAGGAAGCACCAAAGGTATCTTTTTAAGAGGTAGTTAAATGTTATATCAACAGATAGCAAAAAACAAACGCAAAACTGTTCTAGTAATGGCTGGCTTTGTATTTTTAGCCGGACTAATAGGAGCAGCGATTGGATACGCCTTTATGGGAAGTGCTCAAACGGGGATTATTATTGCAGTTGTTGTCGGCATAGTTTATATGTTCGTGATTTTAGGTCAATCAACAGATGTAGTAATGAGTATGAATAATGCTCAGGAAATAACCGAGCAGCAAGCCCCTGAATTATGGCATATTGTAGAAGATATGGCGATGGTTGGCAAAGTACCAATGCCTAGGGTGTTTATCATTGACGATCCTAGTCCTAATGCTTTTGCTACCGGGCCTGATCCTGAACATGCGGCAGTAGCGGCAACAACTGGGATTCTACAAAGACTTAATCGTGAGGAATTAGAAGGTGTAATGGCACATGAAGTTTCTCATATTAGAAATTATGATATTAGATTACAAACATATGCTTTGGCTCTTGCCTCTGTAATTTCATTCTTAGCAAACATGGGAATGAACGCGATGTGGTGGGGTGGAGGTAGACGCGATGATAGAGATAATGGTAATGCTGGTCAAGTTATAATGCTATTATTATCAGTTTTAGCAATTATCTTAGGACCGTTAGCGGCATCTATGGCTCAAATGGCACTATCAAGAAATAGAGAATATTTAGCTGATGCATCGGCTGTTGAACTTACTAGAAATCCTCAAGGTTTGATAAATGCTTTAAGAAAAATTTCTATGAGTGAACCAATGCAAAATGCAGATCCAAGTAGTGCTTCGATGTATATCGCTAATCCGTTTAAAGATGGCTCATGGACACATCTTTTTGACACACATCCACCAATTGAAAAGCGAATTGATAGACTAGAACATATGTAAAAATAGTTAAGTGCAGTAGTTCAATTGTGAGCTACTGTATTTTTTTGTAAAAAAAATACCAGTCAATAAAAGACTGGTACATTATCATATTCAATTAATCATAAGAGCCACTTACCGGGCTTGAACCGGTGACCCCCACCTTACCATGGTGATGCTCTACCTACTGAGCTAAAGTGGCATCAGACTTACCAAAATAGTATATTATATTATACTATTTTTGGCAAGCATAATTTGTTACAGTAAAGATTATAAAGTAACGGTTGACTTAGTAGTGTATAAATCAGATGGAATACTCATAATTAAAGATGATGGCTTTCCACATGAAATTAAAGTTAGTCTGTGCATCGCACGAGAACAAATTGTGTATAAAATTCCAGTATCATTTATTCCAGAATAATTATCATGTGAAATATCATAAGCTATAACATCATCAAATTCCAATCCTTTAGCAAGATAAATTGGTAAAATAACGATACCCTTAGGCAATGAACGATCTTTATCTTCTAGTAAAGTGACAGAATCGAAACTTTTACGAAGTTTTTGATATAAGAAGTCACTTTCAGCTTGGTTTTTAGTTATTAAAGCAACTGGAGAACTTAAATCACGTTGCTTTAATTCAAGTTTCAATGCATGTAATCCATTTTCTTTAGAAGCGATAATTAATTCAGGCTTTTTACCTTGGCGTGTAAAAGCTTGAATTTCATTGCCATCTGGTAATAAAGCTTTCATAAAATTAGTTATTTGTTGTGTTGAACGATAACTTTTATTTAACTTGATGATGCGTGATTTTTTGACATTGAGATGTTTGTTAAAGTAATCTAGTAATTCTTGTGGTGTTCTAAATTCGTTGAACAATGCTTGTTCACTATCACCTAAAAGAGTGAGTTTAGCATTAGGGAAAATATACTTTAAATACATTAATTGTGGTAATGTGTAATCTTGCATCTCATCAATAAATAGATGTGCAATAGCTTGATTACGTCCACTACCTGTTAGTAAATCACGTAAATATAACAGAGGAGCAGCATCGACTAAATCTATTTTATGAAACTCCAAATTTTGATTAAAAAGGTCAACAGCTTCTGGTAATTTATTGGCTAAAAAATCAGAATATTGAGCATAGTAGTCAATAAAATAATTGTTATATAAAGCGTCATATACGGGGGCAAAGCGTTTTTTTACGATTTTTCTACCAATGTAAAATTCTTCATCATCAATTGCTTGAAAGGCATGACGTCTTTTAGTACCAAGTAAATCATAGTATTCTTCATCTGATAAGTTTTCGATTTCACTACGAACCCAATCAGCTTGAGCATTTTCTTTAATTTTTCTGTTTAATTGTTTAATAAGTAAGTTTTTAGTTTCAGCAAATTTTTGACTAGGTTTCATAGCCTGTGGAAGTTGGGAATAGATATCATGAATTTCATTATGACTAAAGAAAATCTCGGAATCTAGCATAATGTCAGTAAATCTTAGTTGGGATGAGCTAACATTTTGGACATATTCTTCAACTGTATGCATAAATTGTGGATCTTCCTTAATACTTTCAATTGAATTTGTTTTTTTAGAAGAAGTGATCTTCTTTTCATATTTATCAAAGAGACTTTCAACTTGTAATCCCTCAAAACGATTATTAAGAAATTCTGCCAAAGTAATTTGGCGCATGTTTTTCTCACCTAAACTAGGCAACACTTCAGAAATATAGTGACTGAATAAAAGATTAGGTGAGAAAAGCACAATTTGTTCAGCGTTAAGTTTGTCACGACTATGATATAAAAGAAAAGCAATTCTTTGCAAGATAGCAGAAGTTTTTCCAGAACCCGCAACTCCTTGAACTAGAAGCAAGTCATGTTTAACATCGCGGATAATATCATTTTGTTCAGCCTGAATAGTAGCAACGATATTACGCATGTATTCGTCAGAATGTTCTCCCAAAACACTCTGTAAAATTTCATCACCAATTGTTTCATTAGTATCAAACATATTAGTAATGACACCTTTTTTTATAGTAAATTGACGTTTCTTTTTTAATTCAGCAAATTGTTCTCCCATAGGTGTTTCATAGGATACAGGGCCAAGTGTACCATTGTAGTAAATAGAAGAAATAGGGGCACGCCAATCATAGATGAGAAAATCTTGATCTTCATCTACTAATGAAGATGTTCCGATATAAAGAGTTTCGGAATCTTCTTCTCCGTTCTCATGAATATCAATTCTACCGAAGTAAGCAGAATCTTGTAGAATTTTTAGAGTGGATAATTGTTTCTTTAAAATTGTTTCGTTTTCAATCGTTTTTGCAACCAAGTTCTTTTGCTGTTGAATTTCGGCGTTTGTTTCCATCTGATCATCAACTTCATATGTATTGACTCTAGCATTTTGAACATAATTTCTTTCAACCGAAGTAGTTTCCTTGTGAGCTTTATCATATTCAATTTGAGTAGCATCTAATTGCTTTTGAATTTCATTCATTACATCATCTACTCTTTTTTGTTCCAGAGCTTTTTCATTATCCAATTTTAATCACACCTTTTACTAAAGAATAATGCACATTATCTTAACATGTAGATAAGATTAGTAGCAAGTATTTGCCACCTAAAGAAAAAAGTTCAAATTGAATTAATCAATTTAAACTCTTTTTAAAATTTATCCTTAATTTCATCGTCATCAATTGAACTCGGATCAGGAATAAAAGCAACATCAGTATCCATAATTCCAAATCTATGATGCATAATTCTTTCAATATTTTCTGCAATACGATAACTATCTAAAACGGACATTTTAGCATCAACCATAACAACAATATCCAAACTAACAATATTGCCATTATAGTGCGCCTTCAGTTCAGAAAGATGAGCTACACCTGGAACGCTTAAAACAACATTTCGATATTCTTCTTCAACTTCCGGATCAAAATAATCTACTAAATTAAGACTGCTATCCATGAAGATTTTAAACCCAGAATATAAAATGAATAAACCAACTAAAATACTAGTAGCACCATCAAGCCAGGTGATCTTAAATATTAAAGCACCGGAAATAGAGATTAGAGTACCAATACTAGTAAAAGCATCGCTTAAACTATCTTGAGCAGAAGCACTTAAAGCTGCATTTTGCAATTTTCTACCAGCTCTGCGATTAAGATACCAAACAATTAACATGATTACAGTAGCGATACCAGCCCCAACAAGAGCAATTGGTTCAGGAATGACACGTTTATCTGGTTTCCAAAGATTAATGATACCAGTGGAGATAACACTGATGGCAATCCCAATCATAACAACTCCAGTTACAAGGGTAAAGACTGTTTCATATCGGAAACGTGTAAATTGAACTCTTTGATCATTTCCTCTTTGCGACATATTCAATTTAGGCAAGGGAGCCATTCCAGCAATGTCATCGTCATCAATATCTCTAGCAATGTGAATTCCTATCATTAATAACATTGTAGATACGATTCCAGAAATATTATTAAAAGCATCAGCACGTAAAGTTTGAGAGTTACTAATTTCAGCTAAAAAATATTCAATGATAGAAATTGAAAGATATGCTAAAACATTCAGAATTAAATGACGCCAGGCAGCATTTAAACTGTGTAGTTGTTTTAGTTGTTCTCTTTCCCAATCTTCAAATTCTTCTTGTAAATGTTTCTTAATTTTACTCATGTATATCTTCCCTCGATTAAGAAAAGTAAATATATTTCTATTATAAAGCATTTTCATTTTACTGTTAATAATCCTTTACTTTAGTTGAATAGTAAATTAGAATGGAAGAGTAATCTTCGTTGAACAAGTAGAGTAGACGAGCAATGACAGAGAGCTTAGGTAGCTGAAAATAAGCAAGTAAATCGAAGTGGAGCTTGGGAGAAGAAAATAAATTTGATATTTAATTAAGTGGCATTTTATGCAAATTAGGTGGTACCACGGCTTTGTTCGTCCTATTCATATTTATGAGTAGGACTTTTTTATTAAGGAGGATTTTTATGGCAAAAGAAATTATTTTAACAGGTGATAGACCTACTGGAAAATTACATGTGGGACATTATATTGGTTCATTGAAAAAACGTGTTTCTATGCAAAATTCAGGAAAGTATGATTCATACATTATGATTGCTGATCAACAAGCTTTGACTGACAATGCACGTGATCCTGAAAAAATAAAAAATTCATTAATACAAGTAGCATTAGACTATTTGGCAGTAGGACTAGATCCTAAAAAATCAACAATCTTTGTGCAATCACAAATTCCAGCATTAGCAGAATTGAATTTGTATTACTTAAACTTAGTAACTGTTTCACGTCTTGAACGTAATCCAACTGTAAAAGCTGAAATTCAACAAAAACATTTTGAACGCTCAATTCCAGCTGGATTTTTCACTTACCCTGTTAGCCAAGCTGCTGATATTACAGCTTTTAAGGCTAATTTAGTTCCAGTTGGTGATGATCAAGAACCTATGTTGGAACAAACTCGTGAAATTGTAAGAACCTTCAATTCAATTTATGGCGAAGTATTAGTTGAACCTCAAGGTGTATTTGCACCTAAGGGATCTGGACGTTTACCAGGTTTAGATGGAAATGCAAAGATGAGTAAATCTTTAAATAATGCTATTTACTTATCTGATGATGCTGATACATTACGTAAAAAAGTAATGTCAATGTACACAGATCCTAACCATATTCACGTAGAAGATCCAGGAAAAGTAGAAGGTAATATGGTCTTCACATATCTTGATATTTTTGATAAAGACAAAGACAAGGTTGCAGAATTAAAAGAACAATATCGTGCTGGTGGATTAGGTGACGTTAAGATTAAGCGTTACTTGAATGAAGTCTTAGAAGCTGAATTAGGACCTATCCGTGCTAGACGTGAAGAATTTGCAAAAGATATTCCAGCTGTATATGCAATGCTTAAGGAAGGTAGCGAAAAAGCAAACGAAGTCGCTAATAAAACTTTAGAAGAAGTACGTAGAGCAATCGGGGTAAATTACTTCGACAATATTTAAGTAGAATTGCCATATTTATTAAATTAAAATGAAATTACTATTATAAAATGTGTTACAATATGTGTATCTTAAATATGGGGTGGCAGAGATGCAGAATTTAGTAATTTTGGACTTTGGTTCTAATTCTACAAGGTTGTCGATTAATGAAGTTAGTGATGAAGGTAAGTACCAAGAAGTTTTTCGTACTAAGGAAATGACACGTATGGCGGAAGGTATGGGAAATTCTGAAAAGAAAGTGTTGCAGGCTGACGCAATTGAAAGAACGCTGGATGCTGTTAGAAAATTTCAGAAACATTATGAGAATTTACCTAATTTAAAGATTAAAGGAATTGCAACAGCGGCAGTTAGAGTAGCTGAGAATAAAGAAGAATTTTTAGAGAAAATAAAGTCTTTGACAGGTGTAGAAGTAGAAATTTTATCTGGTTCTGCTGAGGCTTACTATGATTATGTAGGAGTAGCTAATTGTTTAGATGTTAAGGATGCTGTCATCTGTGATATGGGTGGGGGTAGCTTTGAGGTTATTTTGATGAAAAATAAAAAGGCCTTGAACCTAATCAGTATTCAGTATGGAGCAGTTAGTTTAACTGAGAAATTTCAAACACAAGATAAAATAAATGCTGGAAATTTATTTGAGTTTGAAGTTTTTCTCCGAGAATTATTTGCTAAAAAACTACCTTGGCTATCTGAAGCTAAAGATTTACCATTGGTGCTTTTAGGTGGGGCTAATCGTACTGTTGCGCGTAAAAAATTGGGCAAGTTAGATGAAAAAGATACTACTAATATTCATAACTTCCGTGTATATAAAGAAGAATTTCAAAGAATATATCGTAAGTGGTTAGATATGGACAAAACTGAGAGAGCTACAGATTTAGGGGATGAAAGTAGTCGTGCAGACATCATAATAGGTGGACTTACTCCTGTTATGCAGTTAATGTTACAATGCGAAAGTCCATATGTGATGTTTTCTGAGAGTGGAGTCCGTGAAGGTATCATCTTTGAATTGTTAGCTGAAAAATAGTTACTTGAAGAGCTTTAGAAGAGTTTTTACTCTTTTAAAGTTCTTTTTTTATTGACAAGTGAGTAAACACTTACTATAATTCGAAGTGAATTGGTGAGTGAATACTTACTTTTGGAGGCAAGAAAATGAAAATAAATAACCAGAGAATACAATTACAAAATATAAAGAAGAAATTCGGAAATGATAATGTCTTAAATTCTGTTAATTTAACAGTAAATTCAGGAGAAATAGTAGGTTTGATTGGTCCGTCTGGCTCAGGGAAATCAACAACTATCAAAATTCTATTGGGTATGGAAAAAGCTGACGAAGGTGAGGCTTTAATTTTAGAAAAGAGAATGCCCAATCGGAAATTATTAGCAGATATTGGTTATATGGCTCAATCAGATGCGCTTTATGAATCAATGACAGCTAGGGAAAATTTAAGGTTTTTCGGTTATATGAAAGACGTTGCGAAGAAAGAATTGCCAAAAGAAATAGAATATGTTGCTGAAGTTGTTGATTTAACTAATTATTTGGATAAGAAGGTTTCAGGATATTCTGGTGGAATGAAACGAAGATTATCACTAGCAATAGCTTTACTAGCAAAACCTAAAATAATTATTTTAGATGAACCAACAGTTGGAATTGACCCTGCTCTGAGACTTAAAATATGGAAAGAATTAGCTAAATTAAGAGATGAGGGAAGAAGTATTCTTGTAACAACACATGTCATGTCTGAAGCTGAGCTGACAGATAGGGTAGCACTTCTTTTTGAGGGAAAAATCATAGCCTTTGATAAACCTAAGAAATTAGAAGATGAATATGAAGTTAATAATATTGAAGAAGTATTTTTGAAAGTCGAGGGTGAGTAGCGATGAAGACTTTAGTGATTGCTAAAAAAGTTGTTATAGAATTAATTAGAGATAAGCGTACAGTATTGCTAATGTTTGTTGCACCATTATTAATCTTGTGTTTGTTAAATTTGATGTTTTCTGCAAGTGCAAAAACTAAAGTAACAATAGGAACAGTAGATGTTAACAATCAAATTAATCGAAAAATGGATCAAGTAGATGGGACTACCGTAAAAAAATATGAAAGTGAAAAACATGCTAAAAAAGATTTAGATGCTAATAGCTTAGACGGAGTAATCAGTTATAAAAGTAAGCAGTATGATGTAACTTATGCCAATCTAGATGTTTCTAAAACTGTGATGACAAAGAAAGTATTAGAAAGTGCCCTTATGAAGGATAATGTTTCCAAATTACAATCAATGGTGGTTAAACAAGGACAAGTAATAGCGAAATTAACTGGGCAACAAGAGTCTGTTAAAATGAATAAATCAAAAATAAGTATAAAAAATCATTATAATTATGGAAATAGTAAAACTAATTTTTTTGATAAGATGGCCCCAATACTAATAGGATTTTTTGTGTTTTTCTTTGTATTTTTAATTTCAGGAATGGCGCTATTAAAAGAACGAATAAGTGGTACTCTAGAAAGATTATTAGCTACACCTGTAAAGAGAAGCGAAATAGTTTATGGATATATGCTAGGTTATGGCTTAATGGCATTGGCGCAAGCAAGTCTGATAACAGTTGTAGGAATTAAATTATTAGACATTGAGATAATAGGCTCAATATTTAGTGTAATAATTATTGCAGTTTTATTGGGATTTGTCGCGCTAGCCTTTGGTATTTTGCTATCAACATTTGCTTCATCAGAATTTCAAATGATGCAATTCATTCCATTAGTAGTTGTTCCTCAGATTTTCTTTTCAGGTATCATTCCATTGGATTCAATGGCTGATTGGGCACAAAGAATTGGGAAAATTTTACCATTAACTTATGCTGGTGAAGCCTTATCTGCAATCATAATGCAAGGAGCTGGCTTAATAGATGTAGGAAAAGATATACTAGTATTGATGATCTTTTTAGTAGTTCTATTAATTTTGAATATTTTAGGCCTAAAAAGATACAGAAAAGTTTAATGGGTGAGAGTTATGGAAAATAAGACTATTTTAGAAGATTATGAAGAAATTTTAGGTAACAAGAAATTAACGAATGGACAGGAAAAAGCCTTATTATCGGCGATTAATTTGTTTGCTAAGCAGGGGTATGATGCAACATCAACAGCACAAATTGCAAAAAATGCAGGTATCAGTGAAGCAACCATTTTTAAATATTATTCAACTAAGGAAAAGTTACTGTTAGAAATCATAAACCTAATTACGACTGAACTTTTTCCAAAATTCCAACGTAAATTTTTTAGTGAAGTAAATGAGGTAAGTGATAAATCATTAAAAGAAATTATAACTTTTATCGTGATTAATCGATTTGAATTCATGAAGAAAAATCATCAGATACTAAGAATCTTTATCCAAGAAAGTCTAACAAAAATTAAAATTAGACAAATGGTATCAGAAGGATTTGTTGAAGCTATAAAAAGTAATCAGGAAATATTTACGGAATTTAGGAAACTAGTAGGTAGCAAACATCCAGATTATGATGCAATAGTATTGGTTAGAATAATAACGGGGCCAATGATAGCATACTTTTTACAACGATTTATTTTTGCCCCTAATGCCCCTTGTGATGAAAAAAGAGATCTAGATCTGATTATAACTCAAATATTAAGTGGTTTAGAATAAAAAAAGATTGAAGTAATGAGGCTTCAATCTTTTTTATTATGGTTTGGTTAAATCCTGTGAAAAGTATTTTTGTGATAAGTCTATAATGTCATTACCATCTTTTAACTTATCTAAAGTTTGGTTTAGTTTAGTATTCCTCTTATCAGTAATTCCCACTAATTGTTGCGAGGTGATTTGAGGATCTTTTATGCGTGTTAAAGTCAACTTGGGTAAATCAGATTTTTTGGTAGAATTAAGTGCTTGTAAATAAGCAGAAGTTAATTCAGGATGTTTATTAAGATAAGCTGTATATTCATAATCTGTGAGGATACCAGCTTTTATTTTTTTATTTTCCAATGCTTTCATTAATGAAGATATGCTGTTATAAACTTTAGGTTTCATTTGTAGGCTTGTTAAAAGCTGATGTTGATTACCATTAACTAGAATACCTACTTTTTTATTTTGTAAATCTTCAATAGATGAGATATGGCGATGTGTGCCAGTAAACAAGACATTTTGTGGATATAAATAAGTGTCAGTTGTGATCAATTTAGATGAAAGTGTAGTCTTATCAAATTGTCCCAAAGCAAGATCAATTTGATGCTCACTAACTAATTTTTGCAATTTTTTGCGATCTGAAACCTTAACAAATTTAATGTTAGCGTCCATTTCTTGAGCAATTTTTTTACTTAACTCTACTTCAAAACCAGTTACTTTTTTATTAGTCAGATAGCTATAAGGTTTATTATCAGCTAAAATGCCAACTTTTAAAGTATCAGCAGAAATATGTGTAGGTGCTGAAATTAATATAACCAAGGAGAGAATGATCCCTGATAATATAGAAATAAGAACTTTTTTCAAATTAATTCCCCTTAATCGAATATTTTATTTATCTATTATATAATAGATAATGTCTAATGTTTAGAAAGGTGCGAAAAAGATGGAAGGTTTTAAAAAATATTATAAAAAAAGTTGGTCTGAACGGCTTGAGATACTTAAAAAACAAGAAATTTTATCACAGGAAGATATTGATAGATTAAAGTCACAAGCAATAGATGTTAGTCTAGGGGAAACTCAAATTGAGAATTTTATAACACAGTATTTATTACCAGAAGGATTAGCTTTAAATTATGTGATTAATGGTAAAGAATATTTGATTCCTATGGTAACTGAAGAACCTTCCGTGATAGCAGCAAGTAGCCATGGGGCAGGTATTGTAAAAAAGTCGGGAGGATTTAAAGCATCTGTAAAGCAAAGATTGATGTTAGGACAAGTCATTGTTGAAAAAATTGAAGATGTTGATAAATTCGAAGATGATATTTTAGAAAATGAAGCTGAATTGTTAGAAATCGCCAACCAAGCTCATCCATCTATTGTTAGACGCGGTGGAGGAGCAAGATGGATAAGAGTACGTAAATTAGATAAGAGTATTGTCTCGATAGATTTAGCAGTAGATGTTCAAGAAGCTATGGGAGCTAACATGTTAAATACAATGCTTGAAGCAATTGCAGCTACGATTAGAGAGAAGTACGAACAAGATGTAGTTATGAGTATCCTATCTAATTATGCAACTGAATGTCTAGCAACGGCTATATGTGATATTCCAGTTGCTTCATTGACTAAAAATGGAATGTCAGGAGAAAAGATTGCTGAGAAAATTGCCCAAGCAAGCTATATTGCACAAATCGATCCGTATCGTGCTACAACACATAATAAGGGAATTATGAATGGAATTGATGGAGTAGTTATCGCAAGTGGTAATGATTGGCGCGCAATTGAAGCTGGAGCTCATGCATATGCTGCCAAAGATGGTAACTATCGAGGTTTAAGCACTTGGAAAGTTATTGGAGACACATTGCATGGTGAAATTACTTTACCACTACCACTTGGATCTGTTGGGGGATCAATAGGGATCGTTCCTTTAGTAAAGGTTAACCATAAATTGTTAGAAATAGAGAATGCAATTGAATTAGAAAAAGTTGTTGCATCAGTAGGGTTAGGTCAAAATTTAGCTGCATTATATGCTTTGGTAACAGAAGGAATTCAAAAGGGACATATGCGTCTACAGTTGAAATCATTGGCAAGTTCAATTGGGGCAACTGAAAAAGAAATACCATTGGTTGTATCTAAATTAGAAAAGTTAAATAAGCGAGATATGAGTACAGCTAAAGAAATTTTGGATAATTTAAGAAATGAGGGGAAATAATGACAGAAGAAATTAACTTCAGTGAAGCTACTAAAAGTTTAATGAAGAAAGTTGAGGCAATTTTTCCTGAAGGTGTAGGAATTAATGTAAAAAAAGATTCTAAATTAGGATATGTTCGCCATGACCAGGCTCAACAATACTTACGTGGTGGACAGTTGATGATTGATATATATGATATGACACGTCCTGACTATACTGTAGCCCATGAATTACTTCACTTTTTACACATGTTTAATGGAGCACCACAAATTTCATTTAATTTAACAACTAAAAAGAAAGACTTAGATACTAAGTTCATGGCAACAGGATTGGAATTGTACGATATTGTAATGCATGACTATGTCTATCGTGAACAAGCAGAACTTGGAATGATGACAGATGAAATTAAAGAATTATATTTTAAAGGTGTTCTTTCAGTTTTAAAACCAGAACAAGGAGAACGCGATCAGTGGATGGTTTTAAGAATTTTGACTTTACTTGATACCTTATTATTCTTTAAAGATGAGCAAGACTCTGTTAAGGATAAATTAATGGAACTTTATCCAATTTCATTTGAAGCTGCGCAAAGACTATACGAAATTTTGATTGAAAGAAGTTTGGATTCTGCTTTTGCAATTCGAAGAACAGTTGTTAAGTTATTTAAAGCTTTTGATGATGAATTGAGTAAGTTGGGAATGGTACTGATGAATATGACAGAATTCGCTACTTTATCAGTTGTTTTAAGTGAAAGACAAATGAGATTGCAAGTTCGCCAATTATTTAATATTGTTCATTCTCCATTGGATGATAATTTAACATTTAAGTCAGCATATGTTGGACAATGGAAAAATGATGGGCAAAACTCGTTTGTTTTAGCTGATCCAGGCAAAGATTCCGCTAAGAAATTTGTTGAATATTATAATATGAAAGTAACAGACTTCTTAGATTCAATTGGGATTGAATATTTAAAGCGTTAATTAAGATTAACTAACTAAAATCAAGGGTTTATATGCTATACTAAATCTAGCAAATATTTTTAGATCTAATTGAGATAAATTAATAAGGAGAGTTGATTCGTCTATGGGTGAAAAACCAACATTTTATATTACAACTCCAATTTACTATCCATCTGGTAAATTGCACATCGGAAATTCATATACAACAATCGCTTGTGATGTGTTAGCACGTTACAAACGACTTCAAGGTTACGACGTATTCTTTTTAACAGGTACAGATGAACATGGGTTGAAAATTGAGCAAAAGGCTCAAGCATTAGGAATGCAACCACAAGAATACGTAGATAAGATGGCTGCTGATATTAAAGAACTTTGGAAAAAGCTAGAAATAACAAATGATAAGTTTATCCGTACAACTGATGATTATCATGAAAAAGCTGTTCAAAATATCTTTGAAAAATTATTGGCAAAAGGTGATATCTACTTAGGTAAATATCGTGGATGGTATTCAGTATCTGATGAAGAATATTTCACAGAATCACAATTAGCAGAAGTTTACCGTGATGAAGATGGAAACATGATTGGCGGTAAGGCTCCATCTGGACATGAAGTGCAACTTGTTGAAGAAGATTGCTACTTCTTTAAGATGAGTAAATATGCTGATAGATTAGTAAAATACTATGAAGAACATCCAGATTTTATAATTCCTGATACTAGAAAGAATGAAATGTTAAATAACTTCATTAAACCAGGACTTGAAGACTTGGCTCTAACTCGTACAAGTTTCAATTGGGGTGTTAAAGTTCCTTCTAATCCAGAGCACGTAGTTTATGTATGGATTGATGCTTTATGTAACTATATTACTGCTTTAGGATATGAAACTGGTGACGATGATAGTCTATTTAAGAAATACTGGCCTGCAGATGTCCACATGGTAGGTAAAGAAATCGTTCGTTTCCACACTATTTACTGGCCAATCATTTTAATGGCTTTAGATTTACCTTTACCAAAACATATTATTGGTCATGGTTGGTTATTAATGCGTGACGGCAAGATGTCAAAATCTAAGGGAAATGTTGTCTATCCAGAAATGATAGTTGAACGTTATGGTTTAGATGCATTGCGCTACTACTTAATGAGAGCCGTTCCTTTTGGAAATGATGGTGTATTTACACCTGAAGACTTTATCGGTAAGATTAATTTTGATTTGGCTAATGACTTAGGTAACTTATTAAATCGTACAGTTGCGATGATTAACAAGTACCGTGGTGGTCAAATTCCTGAATTGAAATCTGGAGTAACTGTTTTTGATAAAGATTTAGAAGACGTGGCTGCTAATACTATCAAGAATTTTGAAGAACAAATGGATAGTGTTCATTTCTCCAATGCTTTAGATGAAGTTTGGAAATTAGTTGCTCGTTCTAATAAATATATTGATGAAACAGAACCTTGGATTTTAGCTAAAGATGAAACTAAGAAGGATGAATTAGATAGTGTGTTAGCTCACTTAGCAGCTTCATTACGTTTAGTTGCAATCTTGATTCAACCTGTCATGACTCACACACCTAAGGAAATTTTTGCACAATTAGGCTTAAATAGTGATGATATGGCAATTCAAGGTGTTTCATACTTTGACCTACCTGCAGGTGCACAAGTAGTAGCTAAAGGGACTCCTATCTTCCCACGTTTAGATGTAGAAGAAGAACAAGAATATATTAAGTCTAAGATGACTAAGAATGAAAAAGCTAAGGGTCGTAAAGCTATGGCTGAAAAAGCTAAAGAAAACTGGGATCCTGAAAATACAACTTTAGTTTTGACTAAGGACGAAATCAAATTTGATAAGTTTGATAAAGTTGAATTGAAAGTTGCTGAAATTAAAGAAGTGTCTAAAGTTGAAGGTGCTGATAAGCTTTTGAAATTCAGATTGGATGCAGGCGATGAAGGTGACCGACAAATTCTTTCTGGAATTGCTCAATGGTATCCAAATCCAGAAGAACTAGTTGGAAAGAAAGTTATTGCTGTAACTAACTTGAAACCTCGTAAGATGAGAGGCGAAGTTAGCCAAGGAATGTTGTTGTCAGCAGAATTTGGTGAAACAGTCCAATTAATTACAGTTTCAGAAAATATTCCAAATGGTTCATTAGTAGGATAATGATTCAAGAAACACTAATTTGTAATTTAATTTACAAGTTAGTGTTTTTTTGTTTGGTGAAAATAATGCTAGTAAATAAAAAAGTGTGTTAAGATTGTAGAAGTAAAATAGAAGATTATGAGAGGAATTTACAGTGGAAATATTTGATTCGCATACACATATTAATTCGCATGAATTTGATAATGATATTCCTGACGTAATAGAAAGAGCCAAGGCACTTGATGTCACTGAAATGTTGGTTATTGGATATGATGATGACAGTAGAAAAAAATTACAAGAAATTATTCAAGAATATCCTCATATTTATGGTGCGGTAGGGTGTCATCCTGAAGATGCATTAAATTACAATGCAAAGTATGAACAAGAATTAAGAAAATATTTGGAATTAGAAAAGTTTGTTGCTGTGGGAGAAATAGGTTTGGATTATTACCATGATTCCCCTAAAAAAGTACAACATGAAGTATTTGAAAAGCAAATAGCTTTGGCCCAAGAACTTAATTTACCAATAAGTGTGCACAATCGCGATGCATTTGAAGATTGTTATGCAATTTTAAAGAATATGAATATTCAAAAAAATGGCGGAATTATGCACAGCTTTAATGGTGATGCCATTTGGGCTGAGAAATTTTTGGACTTAGGCATGGAATTGTCATATAGTGGAGTAGTGACTTTCAAGAGTGCCAAGGATGTTCAAGAATCAATGATGATGACACCATTGGAGCATATGTTAGTTGAAACTGATGCACCTTACTTAACTCCAATGCCATATAGAAATAGAATGAATGAACCAGCAATGACAAGATATACACTTGAATTTATTGCAGAAAAAAGAGGAATTTCAAGTGAAGAATTAGCTGAAATAACAAGAAAAAATACAGAAAGAGTTTTAAAGATTAATGAATGAGAACGACAAAATGAAGATAAAAGAAGTAATTGTTGTTGAAGGAAAAGATGATACAAAACGAATTCAAATGGCAGTTAATGCTGATACTTTAGAAACAAGAGGATCGGCAATAAGTGACGAAACTTTAGATCAAATTGAAGATTTATATGATAAACGTGGAGTAATTGTTTTTACAGATCCTGATTTTTCTGGAGAAAAGATACGTAAGATAATTACAGAAGCTGTTCCAGGAGTAAAACATGCATTTCTGACAAAGCATGATGCAGCTCCTAGTCATAAAGGTAGTTTAGGTGTAGAACATGCTAGCCCTGAAGCGATAAGAGAGGCTCTTGCCCATTTATATACAGAAGTACCTGATGGAGAGCCACTAATCTCAAGAGAAGATTTAGCAGTAGCAGGATTAACATCTGGACCACAAGCTAAAGAATATCGCAGAAGATTAGGTGAATATTTAAGAATAGGCTATACAAATGGGAAACAATTGTATAAGCGCTTGAAATTATTCCAAATAACACCAGATGAGTTAAAAAAAGCACTAGAATATATAAAGAATGAAGATAACTATTAAGAGGTGAAATAATGGCAAACGAATTACCTGAAATTGCTAATCCAACACGTACAAGAGCAATTATGGAAACATATGGATTGACGTTTAAAAAGAGTTTAGGTCAGAACTTTCTAACAGATATTAATATTTTAAAAAATATTGTAGCTGCAGCAGAAGTCAGTGAGGAAGATAATGTAATTGAAATTGGACCAGGAATTGGAGCTTTAACAGAGCAATTAGCAAAAAGAGCTAACAAAGTTATGGCATTGGAAATTGACGATAGATTACTACCAGTTTTGGCGGATACTTTATCACCATATGAAAATGTTGAAGTGGTCCATCAAGATATTTTAAAAGCAGACTTGAAGGCTTTGATAGCTGAGCATTTTGAACCTGGTCATAAGTTGAAATTAGTCGCTAATTTGCCATATTACATTACTACACCTATTTTGATGCACTTATTAGATTCGGGAATTGAATTTGAAACAATTGTAGTAATGATGCAAAAAGAAGTAGCTGAAAGATTAGCTGCAAATCCTGGGACAAAGGCATACGGTTCTTTATCTGTTGCGGTTCAATATGAAATGGATTCAGAAATTGCTTTTATTGTTCCTAAGACAGTCTTTGTGCCACAACCTAATGTGGATTCTGCAATTATTGTTTTGAATAAAAAGAAAGTTAAACCTAAAGAACCACAAGATGAGAAGCATTTTAAGAAATTAGTTAAGGGCAGCTTTATGCATAGAAGAAAGAGCTTATGGAATAATCTTCAAAGCCTTTACGGAAAAGATCCTGAAACTAAAGAGAAAATGTTACAAGCTTTGGAAGTTGCAGATATTAAACAATCTATAAGAGCTGAAAAATTAACAGTAGCTGACTTTATAAATTTATCAGATGCTCTAGTAAAAATGGGGATTAATTAAAATAATAGCTTGAGTCTAAAACTAAAATGTGATAGAATTGATTATTTTGATTGACTATGGTATACTATCTCTCAAAGAGGTGGACATATGCCAATTACAATAACAAGCATTAAGGCTAAGTTGGATGGCAAAATTGGTGAACCACTAACTATAACCTCACGACTTGGACGTAAGAAGTCAAAAACTAGACATGGTGTCTTGCGTGAAACTTTTCCTTCGGTTTTTATAATCGAGTTAAATCATGATGAAAATGCAGTTGAAAGAGTATCTTATAGTTATACCGATATTTTGACTAAGAACATTGAGTTGAATTTTGGTTAAGATGACATCCAAAAAAGAGATAGAGAATATTGATAAATAATAGGGTTGGGATTTTATCCCAGCCTTTTTTACAGAACAAATGCGGGTGATGGGGTGTGAAAAAAATAATTTTAAAGATAGTATTGATTATTTTACTTGTATTAGTAGGATTTCAAATTACAAGTCTATTACCTAGTAAAAACAAACCATTGAGAGAAGATAAGTTACTCAATGATATAAATTATAGTGATACACCAACTTTATTGATTCCAGGTTGGGCAGGAAATAAGTGGACATATAATCGTATGATAGATACATATCAAGATGAAAATGTTGCACAAAAAACAATGACAATTCATGTTAGCCCAACAGGAAAAGTAAAAGTACATGGAACTGTAAAAAATAAGAAAAATGCGATGATACAAGTTTTGTTTGATTGGAATTATACTGTTAGTTACCGACCACAAACAAAATGGTTAACTAATGTAATGCTGATTTTACATGATAAATATCATATAAATAAAATGAATGTAATAGCCCATTCTTGGGGTGGTAGTGCTTGGTTGCATGCCTTAGCTGGATCTAGTAAACTTCAAAAAGAGATAAAGTTTTCTCGAGTAATATTATTAGGTGTTCCAGTAGAGGAGAGCTTTGATGATATTAGTTATAAAAAAGCTAAGAAAATTCACTCAACTGATGGAAATTATCAAAAATTAGTAGCGCAAACTAAGTATTTGAGACTTAGAGCGAAAATAAAGTTCTATAATTTCCTAGGTGAGATAAAAAATGAGAATACTGATGGTTCGGTACCACATGTACAATCAGAATTTCTTCAGAAAATAGTAAATCCTAAATGGGCCTATTATAGCCAGATGACTTTTGAAGATACAAGTCATTCAGGTTTGCATAGCGATGAGAAAGTTTTAAAGGAAATAGAACAAATATTGTGGGAAAAAGAAAAATAAGGGGGATGTAAGATGAACCTTCCTGAATTTGGTGTAGAAGCCTGGTTAAATAAGTGGGAAAAAAGTGCTAAATATGATATATCTCAAAGTTCAATTGATTCTTTAACATTAGAAGAATTAATTGGTTTAGATGGTACAAAGGTGGAGGATTTTTTTGCTCAACATAGTACTGATAAATTAAATTATGGTTGGATTGAAGGATCACCTGAATTTAAAGAATTAGTAGCAGAACTATATCAAAATATGCCCGCCGATAATATTTTGCAGACTAATGGTGCAACTGGTGCTAACATGTTAGCAATCTATGCTTTGGTTGAGGCTGGGGATGAAGTGATTTCGATGATTCCTTCATATCAACAATTATATGATATTCCTCGTTCTTTAGGAGCTAAGGTAAAATTGTTGAACTTGGATGAGAAACAAGACTGGAGTTTTAAAATAGATGAATTGAAGGAATTGGTAACTCCTAAAACTAAATTAATCTGCTTAAACAATGCCAATAATCCGACTGGAACAGTGTTTGACACTGATTTTATGGAAGAAGTTGTTAAAATCGCTAAAGAAGTGGATGCATATATATTAGTTGATGAAGTATACATGCCTTTAAATAAAGATAGAAAATATGTTTCGATAGTTGATATGTATGATAAAGGGATTGCTACAAATTCTTTATCAAAGACATTTTCTTTACCTGGATTGAGAATAGGGTGGACAGCATCAAATAAAGAAGTAGCGGATATATTTAGAAAGTTCCGTGATTACACAGTTATTTGTGGTGGTGTATTAAATGATGCTTTGGCAGTCCATGCACTGAGAAATAGAGATAAAATTCTACAAAGAAATGAAGAAATCGTCAAGAATAACTTGAAAATAGTAGAAAATTGGTTAAAAACAGAGCCTCGAGTAAGTTGGTGTACACCACATTCCGTTTCTACATCATTTATAAAGCTAGATATTCCTCAAGATGATTATTCATTTTGTGAAGATTTGCTGAGAGAAAAAGGTGTTTTGTTAGTTCCGGGAACTGCATTTGATAGACCACAACATGCAAGATTAGGATACTGTTGTAATCCTAAGATTCTACAACAAGGTTTAGAAAAGTTATCAGAATATTTGAGAAAATTTGACTAATAATTACTATCACTTAATTTGCAGGAAGGAAAGTGGTGTCAAAGTGAATAGAATAGCTAGAAGAGAATTGATGGAGCAACTTTTTGCTGATAATAAGATAACAACTCAAGAACAATTGCAACAATTATTGCGTGCTGAAGGAGTTGAGGTTACACAAGCTACAATTTCAAGAGACATGAGAATTTTGAATATTGTAAAAGTAAGTGACCAAAATGGAAATACATATTATAAGCAAATGAAGGTAGAGGGAGAAAAAAATTACGAACGTCTATTTCAAGAAATAAATGATAATGTATTAGGAATTCAACAAATAAACTTTATTAATTTAATTAGAACAACTGTGAATTCAAGTTACGCAAATATTTTAGCTGCGAAATTAGATGACTTAGAGTTGGCTGAGATTGCAGGAACTTTGGCAGGGAATGATACAGTAGTTGTATTCAGCAAAAATGAAGAAGATGCAGAAATTGTTTATAAAATGATCTATGAACATATGGATGATGACTTGAAATAACAGCAAATAAATAGGTTTGGCGAAGATGCCAAACCTATTTATTTTGTCGTTAACGAATCTAATGCTCTAACAAGATAAACTTCTTTACAAAAACCACGTAAACTATTATAAATGTGAGTAGCACGAGATTTTTTTTGAGAAATGCCAAAGACAGTTGGGCCAGAGCCACTCATCTGAGCAGCATCAGCTCCAAATTGTAACATTTTGTCTTTGATTTTAATAATGTCAGGGCACTTTTTCATAGTAATGGGTTCTAATGCATTCCCCATATGGCGACACATTTTATCGAAATCTTGTTGCTTAATTGCGGACACAACATTTTGAACTTCTTGGTGATTTAAATGTTGTTCATGAATTTGTCGCAATATTGTAGGAGTTGAAACACTAGCTTGAGGTTTAGCGATGACTAACCACATTGGTGGAAGTGGACCTATCGGAGTAATTTCTTCTCCACGTCCAGTTACTAAGGCAGGTTCGCTATATACACAAAATGGAACATCAGAGTCGATTGTAAGAGCCAATTTTGCTAACTCCTCACGTGATATATTTAAATTCCAAATTTTATTTAAACCTCTTAAAACTGCAGCTGCATCGGCAGATCCACCACCCATACCTGCGGAAACAGGGATATGTTTATCAATCTCTATTTCCACGCCTTCTGGTTTGTTCAATTTAGATTGCAGAAGCTTTGCTGCTTGGTAAGCTAAATTTCGTTGATCACAAGGTAAAAAGCCGGTATTAGTTTGTACAGTTATCTCTTTGCTGTTAGGAATAGTTTTAATATGAACATAATCAGATAAATCGATTGCTGTCATAACCATACGCCATTCGGGCTCGCCATCTTGATGACGGAAAGGGGTATCAAGACTTAGATTAAGTTTGGCAGGGGCTTTTTCCGAAATTTCCATAGTTTCACCTAATTTCTAATCAGTAATTATTACTTTATATTATACTTAGGAAAAGTGAATTTTAAAAGTTAAATTACTTAGATAGAAAATAAGGAAAAGAATAGAATAATTTTAATATTTTATGTCATAAAAAGTTACATATATCTAAAAATGAAGTTGATTTTATTTGTTTTGATGTTATAATTTTTGACATCAAAGGCATAGGAGGGCTTTTTATGATTAATCAGGCAAACACAGCTTTTGTTCTCATTTCGACAATATTGGTATTTTTTATGACCCCCGGTTTGGCATTTTTCTATGGAGGATTGGTTTCTAAAAAGAATGTCGTTAATACCATGTTTTCTGTTTTTGTTATTAGTGGTTTAGCGATTCTACTCTTTGTTTCTGTAGGTTATGTAATTTGCTTTGGAAAAGATGTATCTGGGATATTTGGTTGGGGACATAGTTTCTTTCTAAGCAGATATGAATTAACGAAGATGTATTCTAAAAGTTTAGGTATTGATAATGGTACATATCTAGTATTTCAAATGATGTTTTCGATTATTACACCAGCACTTTTTGTTGGAGCTGTTGTTGGGAGAATGAGATTTAACTTTTTAATTTTATTTGTATCGTTATGGTCGATTTTTGTATATTATCCAATGGTACATATGGTTTGGAGTCCTAATGGTTTATTAGGAAAAATTGGGATGCTAGATTTTGCTGGTGGAACAGTTGTACATATTAATGCAGGTATAACTGCATTGGTGCTATCTATATTTTTAGGGCCTAGAATTAAATATAATATTGAAAACAGCGAACACTACAATTTACCTTGGGTATTACTTGGAACAAGTATACTTTGGATAGGATGGTATGGTTTTAACGTTGGTTCAGCTTTAGGAATAGATAAAGTGGCAATTCAAGCTTTCTTAACAACTACGGTTTCCACTGGTGCTTCCTTAATAGCGTGGATGATATTGGATCTTAAATTTCATTCCAAACCATCGTTAGTAGGAATTTGTACAGGAGCATTATGTGGTTTAGTTGGGATAACCCCGGCAGCAGCATATGTTTCAACTTTAGGAGCAATCATAATAGGAGTTTTGTGCAGTATTGTAAGTTTTATTTTTGTAGAAAAAATAAAGCCCAAACTAAAATATGATGATCCTCTAGATGCTTTTGGATGTCATGGAATTTCAGGAATTTTAGGTTCGATTTTAACAGGCGTGTTTGCAAATAAAGCAATAAACTCAAACATTTCTGAGAGTGGATTATTATATGGTGGGGTGCACTTGTTTTTAATTCAAGTTTTAGGAACTGTTTGTACAATTATTTTTGTAATCATTTTATCTACGATTTTAGTAGTTTGTTGTAAAAAATTAGTTAAAATGAGAGTTACAAGTGAAGAAGAATTGATTGGTTTAGATAAAGTTGAACATAATGAAAAAGTAGATTCTTATGTGAAGAGTGATGCCTCTGATGTTAGGAAATATCGTGCCGAATTTAGAGGGCAATTATCTAAGTTTGAAAAAAGAAGATAACCATAATAAAAAGCAGCAAGACGAACTTGCTGCTTTTTTCATGAAAAAAGATTATAAATTAAGTTGTTTTTGAAATGGTATTTCACAACATTTCACAACATTCCATAACCGTTGATTTAATAATATTTTTGAGATATTTGGAATGTTTAAATATGATTATATATTTCTCAAAATATCAAAAAAGTATGCATCAAGTATGCACATTTTTAGTCAGAAATTAACAAAGGAAGTATATTGACTGGCAGTATCTTTGCGTTGCTCATCAGTAATTGAAGTGTAAACATCTAACGTAATTTCAACTTTAGAATGTCCTAATTGGGCTTGAAGTTGCTTAATTGACATACCACCTTGTGCAGCTAAAGTCGCATAAGTATGTCTTAAACCATGAACAGTTACATGGTGTAAATTACTACCTTCTGAAACTCTATTCATCATCTTACTAATTGTGGTAGGAATAATGTAGTGGTTATTTTTGTCAGGAAAAATAAGCTGATTAGGAGATAAAGCATTGAACCCTTTTTGTAGTAGTTCTTTCTTTTGCCTCAGTCTCCATTCACTCAAAATTGATAATGTCTTTTTATCAATAAAAACAGTTCTATTACTACTTTTTGTTTTTGGGGTTGTAACTTTAACTTTAGATACCAGTATTATAGTTTTGTTGATTGTAATTTGTGCCTTTTTAAAATCAATATCATTACACGTTAAAGCTAAAGCTTCACTTTTGCGAATGCCAGAAAATGCCAATAATCTAAAAAATACGTAGATTTTGTATTTTTCATGTTTCTCAGCATATTCAAGGAACGTTTTTAGTTCATCTCTGGTATAATAATTTCTAGAATGTTCTAAGTTACTAAATTGTCTACTAGCTTTAGGAATAATAACTGATGACGTGGGATCATCTGTTACTATTTTTAACTGTTTAGCATATTTGAAAATTCTAGTTATTAAATTGAATATAGCTTTATAGTTCTTTAATGGAATGGAGTACCAGTGATTAATCAAGTCTTGACATTCAATTGTTGTGATTTGGTTAATTTTTTTATTGCCCAAAATAGGAAGTATCTTAGATTTATACTGTAGTTCAACAGTATAAAAAGAGGACTCTTTAACAGTTAATTTATAGTTGGCTATCCAACGTTCATACACTTCGCCAAAAGTTATATTCTCGTTGTCTAGAAAGTTAGGATTATTTATTTTTTTCTCTACTTCATCAGCTGCTAATTTGGCCTCTTTCTTTGTGTAGAAACCACCTTTAGTTTTATACTTACGTTTACCAGTTACTGTATCAGTACCAACTAAAATTTGATAACGCCACAACATACCTTTCTTTGTTTTGTATTTTCTAAATGTTGCCATAATATTTACCTCCAAAATTAAATTGAAAGTAAAAAGAAGATGTTAGCAACACACAGCTTTTAATGACTTCAGTGTATTGGTCAAAATGAATGTATGTTCTTTTTTGATTCTAGTAAAACCCGTCGAATTCGACGGGTTTAAAACACTAATGAAAAGAAACTATGGCGCTGATAATTGCAGCTACAGCAGAAATACCACCAATGATAATTGTTCCCCAGAAAAATCGTCTATTTTCTTTTTGTTGGTTTTATTGGTATTCTCTTTCTTTATACAGAGCATTTTCAATTATTATGGGGATATTTTTTTCAAGATTATCAATTTTGTTATCTAATATATTAAATTTGCTATCAATTTTACTACTCAGTTCACTAAATTTAGTGTCAATCTTATTATCTAATTGAATTAACTTATTTTGAGTTTCTAGTTGTGAAATTTTTAATTCATCATGAGTTACAAATTTTTTATTCATATTTTCGCCACCTCCATCAGATGAGATTCCATCTTTATTATACAAAATCTAGTGAATTATTGTATAATAAAGGCAAAAAGCAGGTGGTAATATGATTACACTTTATTTAACAGAAGAAGAATATCAAATTCTATCTGACTTGCTAGATAATGAGTGGGATAGACTAGATTATTTAGCATGTGATGATAATGGAAATTATTATGATAATGATTATCCTGATGATGCCAAGCGCGCTAACGTTATTCAAAAAATTTGGAATAGACACTAGTCATTATCTGTATTTTTTTCAACTAGGATACTAGAACTATAATAATCGTTATATAAATCTGAAATACCATCTAATAGCAAATCACATAATTCTTTTTGTGTTTTGCCTGTATTATGGTGATCTACTGCATTTCTAACCATAAATAAGATATTAAAAAATGTTTCTTGTCGTGATGAAATCGATATAGGTGGTTGTCTGAATTGTATAATGTAGTTATGGGCTGTTGGATTTTTCGGTAGCCCTTTTAATGTTTTGTAACCTTTATCATTATAATTTTTTAAAACAAGAAACATCAAATGTTCTAGACAACTACCTAAACCAGCTGCACATAAAAACCATTTTTCATGTTCATAAGCGTACAAACATTGATTAAATTCATCTGTAAATTGACTACTATTTATAGTATTAAGCATCTTATCAAAATGATATCTATCTATGAAAAATTGTTTATTTGTTTCAGGAAAACTTGTAATAACTGTTGGTTCAGATAGATTTTTTAGTGTACTCTCATATTCTTTGTCTACCCACTGTTTAGATAAATAAGAAGTAAAACTATCTATATTAGCGTCATCATAAAATCTACCAAATTTAGATAAAATACTAGAATGAATTACCTTGTTAGCATCTACATGGATGTGTTTTTCTGACATAATCCAAGATAAACACTGTGGTGCAGAATACAATTTAGCATAAGTGTAATTATTAGTTTCATCATATAAATCAATATAGAATAATTGATTTTTAGTTTCATTAACTGTAGCAAAAAATAAATAATAATCACTAGTGAATATATTATTAACTTCATTGTAAGAAAAAGTATCATTATAGGATTTTATAACGTACAAACTAACATGTTTATTTTCAGTCCATGAAAATTTAGATAAGTCCTTGTTTTTTGTTTCATAAAAAGTAATTCTTTTTAAATAGTAATCATGTAGTGAAGTAATAAATTTGTCTGAATAATCAGAGTCTACAAGTTTAAATTCTTTCAATCAAATCACGTCCTTTCAACGATAAATTTTGTACTGGGCGCCGTCGCACGCAGAGGGACGGCGCCCCCCTTAACGCTTAGTCCTTGTCAGACTTTAGTAAATATAGTAGAATTAAAATCAAAATGATATTTTCCATGGTATTCACCACCTTTCACGACCATAAAGCCACATTTTTAATGTGGTAAAATGGACGTGGAAGGTAGGTGAATACCTTTTTTATATTCTGTAGGACTAAGCGTTAAAAGTTTGTTATAGCGCGATGCACATTAAATATGTTATATAATATATTTAATTTAAAAAGAGGTGCTAGTTATGAATGATGAAGTATACAAATTAATATATGCAATCATAACAATTTTAATAACTTCTGGTTGTTTTGGTTATATTAATTATAATATTCTTGAAAAACTCAATGTAATAGTTGATACACCAAATAAGGAAACTGATAAAAAACAAAAAATAATGATATTTACAGGTGTTAATGTTGGTTTATACTGGATCCTAACAACCGTATTAAATTGTGAAATGTCTTTATCAATAGTGCTTGTACTATTGTTTGACGTTGCTGGTACGATTTGGATTATTAAACCGTTGATTGAATTGATAAACTCTCTAATCAATAAAATCAGGAATACTTCAGGACAAAGTTACACCGATAATAGGGAGACTAGGGATTATGTATTTAATACCAATAAGTATCAAGCTGTATATATTTTTGATTTTGAGAATAACCTAATTACGTGTGGTTGGTTAGATTATCAACAAGCTGCAGATAATAATTATTTTGACTTAGCATTAATACCATTTTCGGATACAATGAATGTAACGTATGAAAATGTAAGAGATCAAATCATATCTGACAATACAAATTCAAGGATAATAGTTGATTTTGAAAAGAAAATTAAAATATTTGTTAAACGTATAACTCCAGATTAAATTATTTTTTAGTTGGTTTAATAGGGCTAGCCGATGCATTTTTCTCTGGGGTTATTCCTTTGTTACCGCTGAAAATATGAGTAGGTTTACTATTATTTTTATCTGCCAATTAAAAACTCTCCTTTACTTTTAAAATTTAATATATTCATTTTGTAGTCGTACATGAGTTAAGTGTACGACTTTTATTAGTATGTTAATGATTGTCTGACATGTTAAAAATTCTTCTTTGCAAATTGATATAAAGCATTAGTAGTATAACAATCATCTAACGAATCATGAGAATTATTATTAATGCCTAAGAATTTTTTTACGGTAGGTAATTTAGCATTCTCCAAATCCAACTTTCTAGCTAAAGGTAGTGTATCGATAGTTGCTACATTTTTAATAACTAAATTATTAGCAATTAGGAATTTTATATCAAAACCATTAATGTAATGTCCAACTAAAGGTAAATCACCATAAAAAGAAATAAAATCATCTTTTATATCATTCAATTCTTTACCATGATCTACAACATCTTGACTGATGTCAGTTAAATTAATTATAAAATCTGATAATTTAGTGTGTGGATTGATGTATTCGTTGAATACTGCAATTTCTTTATTATCAATGTATTTTATAGCAGATAATTGAATAATTTTATCTTCACTTGGACTTAATCCAGTAGTTTCAATATCAACTACTACATAATCATCTCTGAGTTTTCTGAGTTTAGAGATTTTAATAGTTTCTGATGAATTAGTCTTTGTTCGTGTAGATTTTTTATGGGTCTTAGTTTTTGATTTGAATTCCATTACAGGTTGAAGTTTGGGTTTGAAATCATAACTTATAACTTGACTATTTCTAGGTTTATCAATGTTAGATGAATTTGTTTCTTCAATATTTGCACTCAATGAATTATTTAACCTGGAGCTTGTACTCATTGATTCATTCAAGTTTGTTGATGTTACAGTGTTATTGATATGTTTACTAGATTGATTAGTTTGTATATTTTTTTCAGTAGGGGACGTGTTATTAATGTTGTTATAATCTTTAACCCAATCAGGTATTTTGAACAAATCCATAATAAGTATTGGATAAGTGATAATCACTCCCAATCCTAATGTTAAAACAGTGATTAATAACATCTTTAATCCATTTTTCTTTAAATAAAACCTATGTAATCCAAACATTCCAAAAAATATAGCTAGCAAATACGCTAGCCAAATATTTTTGGATTCAATAAAATTTTTCTCTATTAAGTCTTTTATCTTTTCCAAATTCAAAAAATGACTCCTTTATTTTTATTGTAAGAATTTAATTATAATACAACCAACCCAACAATCTTAAACTCATCATCTTTTGTAACATTAATAAGAATCTTTTTCTAACAAATGTCTAATTGCCTTTAACTCGTGTAATATTTCTGAATTAACATTAAGTAGTTGTGTAATGCTATCCGAGTCGGTTGTGTTTACATTGCTACTAATTGTTGATTGTTTTAATTTATTTTTATAATCATTAGCAGCTTTTTTTATAGTATCAGCTAAAATACTTACAGTTTTCTTGTCAATATTGTCTATTTCATTAGTAATTGCACCATTAACAACAGAAACTTTACCAAAAACCAAACCTATTGAATATGAGACACCATTTACCATATCTAAAGGAATCTCATATGATTTAACGCCATAAATTAAACCTTTATCTATAAATAATATGCGACTATCTGTACATACAATTAATACCGTATTGCCCTTAAAAAAACCACTAGTTGCATATAGGATAGTTTCATCATCATTTATTATTTCGGGTAGAGCTTTGATTTCTTTTTTAGTTCCAAATGTATCAGTTACATTTGCTTTTTCTAGCTGTTTAATAATAGTTTCTAAATCCATAATAATGTTCTCCCTTATTTAAAAATTAACTATTCATAATTGAATCATAAGAGTTAGACCATTTCTCTTTAGCATTATCAAATTTAGACTTGAATTGATCTAATTCTTTTTGATAATCATCTTTTGTTGATTGTGATGTTTTATCGTCGTTTATTACAGGAGTGTTAGATTGATATTTAACAGCATAATCATGTAAAGAAGATAAGTAATCATCTAAATTATTAGAATATTCTTTAAATTTTTGGTAATCGGAAGAAGTTAAAAACTTCTTTTCTTTATGTAGATCTTTCTTACTAATTTTTTTCTTTAAAATGTTATTTGCTTTAGCATTAAATTTGTTCAACTTTCCTTGCATAGTTGCAGAATGATCGTGAATATCATCGACATTCGCAGCTTCTAGAAGTCCATCTTCTAAGTTTTGGTAATTTTCTTTAGTCATAGGTGTAGAGATTGCAGCTTTTAATTCTTCTTTAGATGATGTGGGTGAAACGCTAGAACTAGCAGCTTTAGAAGATGTAGCTTTTTTCTCAGACTTAATACTTGAAGAACTAGATTTATCACTTGAATTTGAATTCGAACAGGCACCCAGTAAGCTTAGTGATAACAAAGAAATAGTAATAGCATTGAATTTTTTCATATAAAATCTCTCCCTAAATTTTATTTTCAAGATTAGCTTTTAACGACATCAAATCATTGGTCAGATATTTAACCAGTATAATATCCGATAAACTCTTCTTTTATAGCTCCATCTAAATATTTTGGAATACAATAGGAATCAATGAAATTATAGACATTAGCATCTTCTTTCTCGGTTTCTCCACAATAAAAAGGTGTTAGAAGCTTAACTGCCATTAAATTAGTTTGATATTCAATGCCAGACTTATTTTTAAAAGACGTGTCATAGAAACATACATCAGTTTCATCACCACGTAAAATATGTGCCATTTCATGAGCTAGTTGGAAAGTGAATTCAAACTTATTATGCCAATTAGGGTTCATAACGATACATCTATGTTCAAAAGAAGCAGAAGGTGGAGTATATGGAGATAAATTTTCTAACCAAACAACTCTAATGTTTTCTTTATTGCAGATATTATATAAGTAATCTTTAATATCACTTCTCATAAGATCACCTCTACTTAATATCGTTTCTAGTTCCTCTCATGATACGACGTATAAGTTCCAAATCTTCTTTTGGGATACGTCTGCCTTCATATGTAAAAATAACGTCATCATCTTCAATATCAGCTGTTTTAGCATCATCATCTTTTTTATCAGGACGTCCGAGCAAGTAGTCGGTGGTTACGTTGAAGTAGTTTGCAATTCTATTCATTACTTTTAAACTAGGTTCACGCTTGCCCGTTTCATACATTCCTAATGTACTTGTTGCAATATCTAAAACCTTAGCTAATTGAAATTGAGACATACCAGCCTGTTTACGTAATTCTGAAATTCTATATCCAATATTATTATCCATTGTAACAAGTCCTTTCTTTTAAATTTTACTATCTGTGATAATTATATCACTAATAGTGAAAAATAAATCAGAAAAATATTCACTTAAAGTGTTGACTTATCACTTAAAGTGAAGTATTATATACATGTAAGGTTGATGAGGGCTTTACAAATCTAAGAAAGGAGAAAAGGTTCTTGAAAAGGACAGACAAAAAGAACCAAGATAAGCAACAAAGAAGAGAAACGATAAAGTTCTATATCACCCTCGGAACATTTATCATTCTAATCATTGATAAAATCTTATCTTGGTTCTAACCAAAAAAACTAAAGTCAGGGGAGCAATCCCCTAGGCTTTAGTATACCTTAATAAGAACCAAACAAGCAAATGAAAAAAGAAACAAGAGATAGAATAAGTTTTTGGGTAACAATAGGAATCTTCATTTTAGTTTTATTAGATTTCCTTGGTATATAAACAAATATAAATATAGAAAGAGAGATGATTAAAGTGCTGACAGACTTAAAAAAAATTAGGTTAGAAAAAGGATTGACTCAGCAAGAAGTTGCTGACAAGACTAATATATCTATATCAATGTTAGCAATGATGGAAAATGGTTATCGTCGTGGTAGTGATGAAACTAAGATTAAACTAGCCAATTTTTACAAAAAGAGCGTGGAATCTCTTTTTTTTGCAAATAATTATCACTTTAAGTGTGAATTTGGTGAAAAAAACAGCAAGAAGAACTCTAATAGTGATAAAAGAAAGGACTGACTAAGATGAATGAACTTAAAGTTTTAGGAACTGAGAAAATTGGTAAATTTGAATTTACTGGAATCGAGGGCGGTTTTGGTAAGGATAAAAAAGCAATGTTAGTTAAAGATATTGCTACTATCCACGACAGACCTGTTAAAGCAATTAATCAAGCAATAGAAAGACAACTTAACAGATTTAAAAATGGAATAGATATCTTAGATTTGAAAGTTGAAAATTTTGCGGTCACATTGAGTGACCTCGGATTTAATCAAGGACAAATAAACGCCTCTAAACACATCTACCTCCTCTCAGAACGAGGATACGCTAAATTACTCAAAATCCTAGAAGATGACAAGGCTTGGGAAATCTATGACGAGTTGGTGGATAACTATTTCAATATAAGATACATCATCCAAAAGCAAGATTCATATATGATTACTGATCCAGTTCAGCGTGCTAAACGTTGGATTGAAGAGCAAGAAGAACATCAAGTTAAGTTAGCAGTGGCTAAGCAAGAAACAAAAGATGTTCAAGATAACACACCAATATCTTCCAAAGATTATCAAGTGTTATCTAGAAAGATTGGGCAAAAGCTAGATCGATATCTTAGTCAGCATCAGATTTATAACAAAAATTAAGTTGCATTATTGAGATGGGATTTAAACAATTCCATTTTAAAAGCAGCAGGAGTTCCTGCAAGAACATTGATCAAACAAAAACATTTTACAGCTATTGCAGAAGCACTAGTTAATTGGAAACCAAGTGAAACAACACTAGAAAAAATTAAGGCTTATTAAAGTAATTAAGGAGGAAACATATTGCAGAACTTAAACACAATATCATTCAAAGATAAAAAAATATTTTTAGATAATACAGAAATTAAAGGTGTTACAGATATAGAAATAAAAAAACACGCCAACGATACAGCTGACGTGATATTAAAAATAAAATCTTCAATCAAAGACCTAGATGATGATTAATTGAAGAAGTAACTACATTAGAGGCAATAGTAGTCAATGTTTTAAGAGAAAAAGAACCTACTTTATTAGCTATTTTCTTAGTTTTAGACCAATTATTGTCTTTTCGAATATTTGCCAAAAATTCGTGTCCTTTAGGAGATAGATCTTTGATGTAAAAGTTGCCACCAGCAAAATTTTTTACATCTAATAAAAAGCCTGCTTCAAACGCTTGTCTTATATGATAGAAGATTGTTTCAAGATCATATTTTTCAACAAGATTTGAACTTTTTAAATCTTCAAACCACACTACGTTTGAAAAAGAACTTTTATCTTCAACAACAAGTAATATATCTCTGATGCAGTCGGGATTTAATTTCATAGTTATCACCTCTCTTCTTAAAACTATAGAAATTATACCAGAAAGGAAAAACTACAATGAAAAAACTAATAAAAGCAGCAAAAGACAACAAAGATAACTCTATCGTTAGTGATAAAAAATATTGATTATATAGGTGTAAAGTTTTAATCCCCTAGCAAAACAGATTTAAAAATAAGGTAGGTGGTGTAAATGATTGTAACAGCTACTTATGAACATAAGCTTTCAGATGCTGACATTGAAAGAATTGCTGAGAGAGTGGTTAGGAAGCTTGAAAGAAATAGTAACAAACAGAAGTTATTAAATATAACGGAAGCAGCTAAGCACTGTGGTGTATCTCCAACGACGTTTTATAGATGGAGAAAAAGAAATAAAAATCTTCAAGCTATTGAACTAACAGCTGGTGGGGTTGTTCAGTTCAGAGCTGAAGATTTAGACAAGTTTTTAGAAAGTAAATAAGAAAGTAAAAGAAGATGTTAGAAAAAATATAAAAGGAGTGGAACATGGAACCAATACTATCGGTGATTGTAGCGTGTATAGCTTATGTAATAATTTTTGTTTTGGTTAGTTGGCTCAAGGATATTTTTACATGGAGGAAATGATATGTGGTGTATATACGGTATTCTGCTATGCATAGCGTACGCAGGTTTCGTTGATTTGTATAGATGGAATAAAAGAAGAAAGGATGATTAAGATGATTGAATTGACGAATGCAGCTTATTTTACATTGATTGGGCTATCCGTACTTGCTGGATATGCACTGCACGGAATTGTTATAGCAATAAAAAAAGGTGAGTTTTTTGATTAAGGAGGCAAACACAATGGAAGATGAACCAAGATTAGAGTATGACACTGGTGGACGTTGGCAGTGTGATAACTGTGAGTTAGTCTTTGAGGTTTATGGAATGCAAGATGTAGATGACGTTAAACATTGTCCAGTTTGTGGAAGTTATAGCATCTGGATAGTTGAAGAGATGGATATTTAAGGGAGGTGAGATTGTGGCAGAACAAAAAAATTCAGTGGTTGCCGCCACTGAACAAATAAAAATTAACAACATTAATCTTAACACATTATTCAATTTCACGAAATCACTAGATAGTGATGTTGAGAAATTTCTAGTAATAAGAGCTTTCTATCAACTTAATTATTTTGACCTTGAACTTAATGATAGAGAAACATTAGAAGAACTATTAAAACCAATAGGAGGAACCAAGTAATGAACTTATTTGAATTGAATCAAACATACAGAGACCTAGAAGAACGTGAAGATTTAGATCCAGAAATACTGGCTGACACTTTAGACTCAATAAACGATACCAGAGAAATTAAATTAGACAATATTGCTTACTGGATTGAGAAGAACAAAATGCAACTAGATTGGTTGTCTGAAAAACTCAAGGATCTAAGAGCAAAGCAAACATCACTCAACAACTTAAATCGATCCTTGCAAGACTACATGACACGAGCATTAGATGATGCTGGTATCAAAGAGTTGCAAACCGAAAACCACATTTTAAAGCCTAGAAATTATAAGGCATTAGTTATTGTAGATAGTCTAGATGATTTACCAGAAGAATTTAAACAAACTAAAACAGAAGTTACTGCTGATAAGAAAGAACTATATAAGGTTTTAAAGAATGGCCAAGAAGTGCCAGGTGTTTATCTTAAACTAAACAGAGGAACAGTGATTAAGTAATGTTTAAGCTAAGAGATTATCAATTGGAATCAATTAATAACATCTATGATTCCGTCAAAAAAGGACATCACTCCATAATCGTTCAGTCACCACCTAGAACAGGTAAAACTGTGATTATGTCCGAGATTGCCAGACGTGCTACTAAAAAAGGTAATCGAGTGATGTTCGTGGTTCACAGAAAAGAAATTGTAGACCAAGTTATCAAAACTTTCAAGGCTAATGAGGTTGATATGTCTTTAACTCAAATAGGTATGGTTCAAACATTTACTAGACGTGTAGATAAGCTTTCAGAGCCTACTATTATTTTCGTAGACGAGGCTCATCATGTTTTAGCTAGAAGTTATCGTAGAATACTTGAAACGTTCCCAGACGCTTTAAAGTTACTATTCACAGTTACACCAGTAAGACTAAATGGAGAAGGGTTTGAAGATGTAGCAGATGACTTAATCGTTGGTAAACCTATTTCGTGGCTGATTGATAATAAGTTTCTAGCTCCAGTTGATTACTATGCACCAGTTGCCTTAGATACTTCAAAACTAAAAACTAAGCGTACTGGTGATTATGATGAACAATCTATAAAAGATGCCTTTAAGCCTAAGATTTACGGTAGAACAGTTGACCAGTATCTTAAGTTAGCCGAAGGTAAGCAAGCAATAGCTTACACCTATAATGTTGAATCAGCTGAGAGATTAGCTAAACAATTCTGCCAACAAGGTATTTTGGCCAAAGCAGTATCTGGTACTACTCCTAAAGCAGATCGAGACCAGATTATCAAAGACTATCGAGCCGGGAAGGTAAGGATAGTTACAAATGCTGAATTATTTACTGAAGGGCTAGATTTACCAAACGTTGATTGTGTAATTATGCTGAGACCGACTAAATCATTATCTTTGTATCTGCAATTTGCAATGCGGTCAATGAATCCTAGAGCTGGTAAAACAGCTATTATCATTGATCAAGTTGGAAATGTTCAAAGATTTGGTTTACCTACTCAAGATAGATATTGGAGTTTGGAAGGAACCAAGAAACAGAAAGAAAGTAATAGACCTAAGATTCAACCAGTATCAACGTGTCCTAGTTGTTTTGCAGCATTCTATAGAAACGGTAATACATGTCCGTTTTGTGGAGCTGACTTAGTTGAAGAAAGAGAAATTGAAGTAGTTGATAAAGCAGAATTGAAAAAGGTTGTAGCACGTAGAAAAGAAATATTCAGAAAGATCATAAATGATAAAGTCGCTAATAACGTGGCAGATAAGGTACCTTCAGAACTAAAGAATTACGCTGAAGTTAAGGCTTATGCAGAGCTGAAAGGCTACAAGCCAGGTTGGGCTTACTTTTACGCTAAGCAACGTGGCTTTATCAAATGAAAGGAATGATTAAAGTGAATACAACCAAATTGGTTGAAGATCTAAAGAAAAAAGAAGGAGTTCAATATTTCGAGGGCGGTCTATACGAAAATTATGAAATCAAAGTTAAATATACCGCTAGAAATAAAGAACTACTTCTACCTAAAAAATATCAGATTCTGATTGTTGAAAGGAATGATTAAAGTGTCGATTTTACCACCACTTAATAGACAAAAGAAGGTTAGAAGAATTCCTAGAAACTTCTTCATTTTCGGAGATACCATGTCAGGTAAATCTTACTTGGCTGAGAGATTTCCAGTACCACTATTTTTAAACACTGACGGTAATTCGGAAATGATTCCAGCTCAAGACATTCAATTATTAAACGTTAGAGATGCTCAAGGAAAACTAAAACGTTCAGTAATTGACCAGTTAGATGAGATTATCTTAGAACTTAAAACTAGGAACCCTGGTTATAAAACAATAGTGATTGATGTAATTGATGATTTAACAGTCATGATTGAACAAGCTATTTGTTATGAAAATGACGTTCAAAGTTTAGCTGATATTCCATATGGGAAAGGCTATTCAGCATTTAACAGCGTACTACAAAGCTTTGTAGTAGAGCTTAAATCACTACCTATGAATGTTGTTTATATCTCAAGAGTTGCAAAAGAAGGAGACAGTGATGTTGAAGTACCTAGTCTGAAAACTAAGTACTACAACATTGTTAATGGTAACTGTGATTTAGTTATCCAAACTAAACGCAGAGGAAAGAACTACATCAGACGAGTTACTGATAGACGTACACATTACGTACGTGAAGAAATTGATGACAAGGATATTTTAAGAATCCTAGATAACGTTGTAGGAGTATTTGACAAACCTGTTAAGACTCCAATTAAAGAACAAAAGAAAATTGTAGACAAAATTGAAACAGAAAAAGAAGTAAAGGAAGGTAAAGAATAATGGGATTAAGAGACGCAGCAGCAAAGGCTTTAGACGGATTTGATAGAAAGAAAGGTAATGTAAATGGTTTTGAAGGATTACCTTCAGGAGATTATGTCGTAATGATTGATAACATCAAGAATCAAGACACTCCATGGGGATCTGAGCAATTATCAATCAGAGTACAAGTTTTAGATGGTGAACATGCGGGTCAAAAAGAATTTGTTAATTTGAGTTTAGACGAAACTACTGCTAAAGGTAATCCTAATCCAATGCTTGGAAGAAACATTAAGTTGATTGCTAAATTAGCATCTAATTCAGGAATTGAACTTCAAGATGAAGATTGGGAAGATATTGAAACTTTAGCTAATGCATTGGCTTTAGCTGAAGGTAGAACTGTTTTAATGCATTTAACAGTTAGCGAAAACAAGAAGAACCCACAATATCCATATCGTAATTATGATTTTGATGAAGCAGAAGAACCAGATGAAATTGTTATTGATGATGACGACGTTCCATTCTAAAGGCTAATTAGAGCAGTAACTCTAGACTACCGAACGGGTGAGATGCCCGTTAGAAAGGATTTGCTATGAAGAATTTAGTAAATGTAGCACTGGCATATCAAGCTAAAGGAATGAGTGTGCTACCACTTTTAAATAAAAAGCCATTGATTAAATTTGCTGATAGACCAGCTTTAACAGCAGATGAAATCAAGAAATTGTGGAGAAAATATCCAACTGCAAGTATAGCTTTAAAAACTGATAAATTCTTTGTAGTGGATATTGATAGACATGAGAATGGAGCAGATGGTTTTAATTCGTTTGACCAACTGCCTAAAGACTGGTTCCCAGAAACACTATCTCAAACCACTAAACATGGTGGTAAGCAGTTATTTTATCTTAAAAGAGACGAGATGACACTACATCAGATGATAGGTTGGCAACCTGGAATTGATATTAAAGCACATCCTAATAATTATGTAGTAGTTGCACCTAGTGAAGGATATTCTTGGGAAAATAAAAATCCAATTGTCAAAGCTCCATTAAATTTGATTAGAACTATTAATCAATCGAGAGCTACTAAAGGTCATCCTAATAGAGTTAGTGAAGATTTAAATTTAACTAGAGAACGTAATTCAACTACAGATGTATTAGAAACAATAGCAAGTGGTCTAGGTGATCAGGGTCAAAGAAATAAAGCTTTGGCTGCTTTATGTGGAGCATTATTTTTTAGATCAGTTAAACCACGATTAGCTTATAAGTTAGTTAATATAGCAAATGAAAATTCAAATGATCCTTTACCACAAAAGGAGCTAGATAGGACGTTTGAATCAATCTTAAATAGAGAAATTAAGAATGGAGGCGGATAAAGATGAGTGTTGATGATGCAATTAAAAAAGCAGAAAAGAATGAATCAACAAACGTTGTAAAGATGCCAATTCTATTCACAATGACGCAAAGTGGGACTATCAAGGCTAACTCTTTACGCAATATTGGATTGATTTTAGAACAAGATGAAATCCTTAAAGGAACATTTGCATATAATGAATTTTCGTTTGCTGATGAAGTTATAAAAAGTATTCCACAGTTACACATAAAATGTGGATATGTTGAGGATAACTATATTTCGAGCATTCTTAGATATATTGAAGACAAGTATGGAGTTTTGTTTACTGAAAGACTACTGCATATGGCAGTTAGTAACGACGCTCAAAGTAACTCATACAACCCGGTTAAAAAGTACTTAGAAGAAGCTGAAAAAGAATGGGACGGAGAACAACGTGTAGCGTTATTGTTACCAGAATTTTTAGGGGTTGAAATTAGTGAAGTAACAACACTACAAACCAAAATATTTTTTGTGGGAGCTGTGGCCAAAGTTTTAAATCCTAATTCCAAATTTGACTATGTGTTGGATTTGGTTGGTGGCCAAGGCGTAGGTAAGACCACTTTTCTAAAAAAGATTTCAAATGGTTGGTATACAGACCAGTTCACAGACTTTAAGGATAAAGACAGCTATATGAACATGCAAAGAGCCTTAATTGTCAATGATGATGAAATGACAGCTACTAACAATTCAGATTTTGAAACTTTAAAAAAGTTCATTTCATCTGAGGAATTGGAATACAGACCACCTTATGGCAGAAGTGCAGTCAGAAGACCTAAGAATTTTGTCATTGCCAGAACAACAAATGAATCAACATATTTAAAAGATAAAACTGGTGAACGTAGATTCATGCCAAATATGGCCAACAAACGCAGACAGATTAAAAGTCCTATCACAGATTTAACACCAGAGATCATCAAGCAATTCTGGGGTGAATGTGTTCACTACTACAAGGAAGGCTTTAATTTTATGTTGTCAGAGGAAGAGAATGAACTACTTGAAGAAAATAGAAAGTCGTTCATGTACATTGATGAAGCTGAAACTCAAATAGAAGAAGTATTAGCAGGGTGGCCAGGAACTTTCATAACTTCATCTCAAATAGCTAAAGAGCTTGGAGAAGAGAATTTGATTAAAAATAGAAAGTTAGCCAAAAAGATTAAATACATTATGGATAATCATAAGGAATGGGAGCCGGCTAAAAAACGAATTAATGGAGTTCCTAAACGAGGATATTCCAAAGTGTAGTCACTGTAGTCACTATGTAGTCACTAAAATCGAAGTTAGTGACTACGCTAAAACGTTGATATATCAAGGATATACTACTACTGTAGTCACTAATACATATATTTTGTATATAAAGTATATAAAAATATAGGGGGAAGGGGTGGGAGGACTGAAAAAAATATCCTAGATGTTTTTTCAAAAAGTTTAAAGTTAGTGACTACGGTTAAAAATGGCTATAAATATTGTTATATCAACGTTTATAAGACTTTTTAAAGTGACTACGTAGTGACTACACTAAAAATAAACCTTGATTTAATAGGCTTTAAAAGTGGTCACTGAAAAATGAAGTAGTGACTACGGTTAGATTTTAGTGACTACACTAGAAAGGATTTTACGATTGACTTTAGAACAAAAAATTCAAAACGATATCATGGTTGCAGTAACTAGACATGGATGCACAGTGTTTAGAAGCAACGCTGGAACTGTACAAACAAAATTTGGGACAGTAATTAAATTAGCTCCAAAAGGCTGGCCAGATATCACAGGGTTTAGACACAGTGATGGGAAGATGATTCTAATAGAAGTGAAAAATGAAACTGGAAAACTTAGAGAAGATCAGATTAGGTTCCAGAAATTTATTGAAGACAAACCTGTGTTATATGGAGTATGCAGAAGTGTTGAAGATGCAATTGAGTTAGTTGAAAATGATTAAATTTCGCAGTGTAAGAATAGTCTGAAATGGGGTATATGGGATGAATGAAAACTTTTTAAATATGCTTAAGGAACTAGACAAGAAATATCCAAATGTTTATGGTCGAGATTTGAGAATTGATGCTATTGATCGTAAAGATTGTGACGATACTGATGATAAATTCAACGAAAAAATTTTAAGGGAACTAAAGATTTGTTATAAAGGAAAGATTATAGTACTAGAAAAATACTATAACGATGACTGGGAAATTAGAGATAAACATTTTCTTAAAACTAAAGAGTTTAGAGAAATTGTGGAGATTTTAAGTATTGTTATGAAGCATATAAGCAGAATCGAATTAGATTGATTTGCCACGATTTTAAGAATCGAATCAGGCTTAGTATCTGTCGCAGGATGCTAAGTCATAGGTGGTAAATATGCGAGAAAGCTACAAACAAAATTTAATTTGAAAGGAGTGAATCACCTCCCTTTTATAATTGCTTATTATCGTAGTGACTAAGCAAATTTACTACCGAAACCAGACTTTCTTTTAAATACACAATAGTTACAGGCACAAATAATTTGAAGGGAGAAATTACTCCGTAACATGTTCTTCGTAAACCTGTAACGCTGCCTTGCATCCACATGATTTGAGATGGTCACACGTTTTGAGGGCGTGGCAAGGCTTTGGCTAGCTATAAATATGAGAAAGGATTAATTAGATGAAATTATATTTAGTTGAATACATTGTTGATAGTGTCGTTAAAAACATGATTGTCAGAGCTAAAAATCATGATGCAGCAGAAACACAGGTAAAAGTGTCTGTGATAGCAAATATTCATGATGATAATTTTTAGGAGAAATACTATGGGAAAAGTATATTTTAATGTTAAGGATATTTTTGGAAATAATCATAAAGAAGTAGAGATTATTAGGGTTTATGAGAATACAGCGTCAATTTTAGATGTGAATACAAATTTAACTTGGATAGTTAGAAAGCATGAGTTAGGACTAGAAGAAACAAATCCAAATCATAAATATCCAGGACATTTTGATTATCGAAAAACCAAGCGTCAATGGAAAGATAAAGAACAGCAATTGGTTAATATGGTTAGAAGTTATAACTAATAAAAAAGCACGCTCCCTTGGAAACGTGCATAATACATAAACTAAAATAATTATACCACAGGGAGAGTGTAGAAATGGACTATATGGAACTTTTTGAGCCAGTCGACGAAGTCCAAACGGCTAGAAATGTTAGGAATTTTTTTAACAAAGATTTAGATAAATTATTACGAATGGCAAACGAAGTACCGTCATTTTTACGTTCGCCAGTGATTGATGATATGCCTAAATCACCTAGTTTTAAAAATGGTAGTGAAGAAATTTTAGTAAATCATTTTGAATCTAAATCATATATAGCAAAGAGCATTCTAATTGGAGTTAGTAAAGCTTTAAACAACTGTCGCTTAATTCATAAACAAATACTAATTGCTAAATATCTAGATGATATGTATGATTGGCAGATAATGCAAAAATTGAATTATGAAAAAACTCGATATGCAGAATTAAAAATTAATGCATTAAATGAATTTGCAGACAGATTAGAGGTACAACCAGATTGTCCTAATTTACATGTATATATCAAGAAAAACGGAAATCAAACGGAAAGTTAGTGGAATTGCAACGGTGCTTTAGTGAATTATTATGGTATTGTAGCAAAGGTAAGTTAGGTTAGTCGCTTTATAGACCACGAGAGTTAAAACTTACAATGCGTATTTTAATTGTCATAATTATTAAGTCAGTCTAATAGACTGGCTTTTTATTTTGGAGAAAAGCTTATGAAAGATAGTATAGATTTTGGAAAGGTACAAACTTATGAAGAACTAAGGATGTTACGTGAGTTAGAAAATCACTACAAGAAACATCCAGTCAAACGTAAGCGTAAGTACAGTAGAGATGTTAGCAAGATTAAATTAAAAGGTGGTGTATCTAATGGATAATGATAAGTTTATAGAATTGTGTAAGAAGAAAGTAGTTGATTACACTAACACGTTTATGAATTTAAACAGTATCGATCGACCAGTACATATCAGTACAGGCGATGTATATGTTGTGTGGTTAAACAGAACATTGCAGAATAACAAAGCTTTGCTATCAACTACAGTTAGCAATGGTATGTATTATGAAGTTACATACAATGGAGATAAGAACGAACTTTACTTTGATGCTTATAGTCATGTACATAATAGAACATTTAAGTTAGATGAATAGATATGTTATTAAAGGTGGTGGGTGATGTGCCAAGAGTTAGACGATGTAGGTATAAAGATTGTCATGCGATGGTAGAGTTACCAGACCATTATTGTCAACGACATTATAGTTATGAAGCAGAGTATATAGCTAATAGACAGAAGTGGGCAAGGTCAAGAAGTAAGGCATATCAGCATCACTACAATACAGTTACACGTAATAGGAATAGTAATAAGTCTGAACAATATAACTTCTATCGTAGTAAGCAGTGGGTAAACTTAAGACAGTTGGTATTGAATAGAGATTATTATTTGTGTCAGTATTGCAAAGTAATTAATAAGATTACTAGTGCTAAGACAGTAGATCATATTGTACCAATTGAATATGACACAGACTTGAGAGCTGATACTGGTAACCTTGCTACAATTTGTTCAAAGTGTCATAGACTCAAGACAGATTGGGAACGTTGGTACTATGGCACAGGTAAGGATAACCAGTTGAAACAAGTACCTAAAATTACAAATATTAGTGAGATTGTTTTAAAAATGAATAGACTTACTAAAACGTCCCTAAAATAGCCGTAGATGCATTTTAAACAAATCGGATGAATTATATTAAAAGAAAATTTAAATTTATCCCCCGCCCTAGTAGGAGCCAAGGAAGAGCGCACACATAGGCATAGGCTTATGGAAAAGTGCAATTTCTGAAATTTTTACCTAGGGGGGTATCACGATCGAAAGGAGGTAAGCCAGTGGTTAAAAAAGTCTTTTATCAGCAGAATGACGGGCGTTTAAGCGGCACGCCGCCAAAGCACTTAGGAACAGTAGCAAAGGTGTGTTGGCGCAAAATCGTGCCTTTTTTAGAAAGTACAGAGCGAGTTAAAAGAATAGATACTGCATTAGTAGAATTATACTGCTCACAATATGAAATTTACCGTCAAGCTTACGATGATGTCTTAGAAAATGGTATCCAAACTAAGATATTTAAATCACTTCAAAATGCCAGTGGTTCAATAGTAGGTAAAGACTTTGTTGGTTATCGTAAGAATCCAGCTGTTGCAACAATGAAAGACGCTAGTATACAGATAACTAATATCGGTAGTCAACTTGGTTTATCTCCTAAAGCACGAGCTGAATTAATGCAATTAGTCGATAGTAAAGAAAAAGAAGATTCAACTGAAAAATTGGCGAAGTTTTTTGGAGGTGATAGCTAGTGGAAATAGATTTAACACAGACTCATGATGTTTTAGGAACATATCATAGTATCGATTTTTCAGATATTAGAAAAAAATATCAAGATGAAGGTACTAAATATGCTTTTAAAGTGCTTGATGAAGAAATTGAAACGGGATATCTAATAAAGCTAGCTTGCTTTAGACACCTAAGAGATTTACAAAGACAGAATACAAAGGAATTTCCTTATCGTTATTCAGTCAAACAAGCTAAAAAACTATTGTTATTTGCTACAATGTGCCCGAACGTAGACACTGGGTCGCCAACTGAATTAATGGACTGGCAAAAATTTATTTTTTGTATGTTATTTGGTTGGAGAAATTTAGAAGGACGAAAAAGATTTAGTCGTGCGATGGTATCTGTCGCTCGTGGGCAAGGAAAAACTTACTTGATGGCAATTTTAATGTGCTACTCCTACTTTATAGAAAGCCTTGGATTGTCTAATCAAGATTATCTAGTGGCATCAATTAACTTTAAACAGACTAATAAAATATTTGGTTACATTAAAACAATGATGAAGTACATTGTTAAAACGGATATGTTTAAAGATTATGCTGCTACTGTTGACTTTAAAGCTCAAAGCGATCAAATGATTATGAAAGAAAAGAATAATGTTTTACGTGCTATCTCTCATGAATCAGGTCAATATGATAGTTTTCACTTTACAACAGCTATTTTTGATGAAATTGGTGAAGTAAAGAGTAGAGAAAAGATTAGTAAGATTATTTCCGGACAAGTTAAGGTACCTAATCATCAATTCATTCAGATATCAACATCTTATCCAGACCCTAGTGTTCCATTTCATGAAGATCAAAAAATGATCCAGCAAGCGATGGAACAAGATTATAAGCGTGATGCAGACAACTTTTTAGGATTAATTTGGGCTCAAGATAGCTTAGATGAAACTTTTAAGCCAGAAACATGGTATAAATCAAATCCATTATTGTATCTAGATAGTCAAAAGCAAGTTTTAATGGAAGGGTTGCAGGATAAACGTGATGCGGATATGTTATCTGGTAATGTAGCAGACTTTCAAAATAAGAATTTAAATTTATGGTTAGCAGAAGCAACAAATAGCTTTTTGAAATTAGATGATATAGAACGAGCTATCCAGCCTAATTTCAATATTGAAGGTAGGACTGTATATATTGGCTATGACTATTCGATGTTTTCTGATAACACTGCAATAGCATTTGTATATCCTTATTCAGCAAATCATGGTGTTCCTAAATGGAGAGTTGAGCAACATTCATTTATTCCTTGGCAACACGCTGGTTCAATTGAAGCTAAAGAAAAACAAGATGGTATAAATTATCGAGAGTTAGCTAAGCAAGGCTATTGTACTATTACCAGTCATCCGCAAGGTTTGATTAATGAAGAACAAGTTTATCATTGGTTATTGAATTATATACATGATAATGATCTTAATGTTATTTTCTTTGGCTATGATGATTGGGGAGCAACCACTACAATAAAGCAACTTGAGTTAAATACTGATTATCCATTGCAAGGTATCAGGCAACGAACATCAGAGCTAAAAGATCCTACAAAATTTTTACAGAAATGCTTTATTGAAGGAACGATTACAAGACCTGACGATAAAATCATGGAAAAAGCATTAATAAATGCACAGATTTATGAAGATAAAATCGGTATTCAAGTAGATAAAGCTAAAGCAACTCTTAAGATTGACGTGGTGGATGCGATTATTGATGCGATGTATCAGGCAATGTATCATTTTGAAGATTTCGGAATAGCCAATGATAAGTCAAAGCAAGTTGAATTAATGACAACTAAGCAAGTTGAAGATTGGTATATGAGTGAAGAATCTGGATTATTAGGAGGTGATTTTGATGATTTTTAGACGAATTATAGGATATTTATGGCAACTTTCAGATGTTTTATTGTTTATTTCAGCAATGGTTGTATTAGATTATACAGCCTTTAGAATTAACGCTACACTAGGTTGGTTTGTAATATCCTTAATATTATTTGTCTTAGGTTGGCTAGTTGAAGTCATCTCTGAACGAAAGCGAGGTGATAGTTAATGCCAATATTTAATATTAATAATGCTTTAAAAACGTCAACAATAAGTGTTCCATTTGGTTTTGGCGATGAAGAAGTTTTTAATGTCCTGACTGGTAAAGATAGTGATACTTATATTAGCGCTAAAGAAGCCTTGAAGAATTCAGATATATATTCTGCAATTTTTCAATTATCTGGAGACTTAGCATCTTCACAAATTATCAGTAGTAAGACTAGATATCAAGGAATAATTGATAATCCAACTTTAACATCAAATAGTCATGCTTTTTGGCAAGCGGTATTTGCTCAGTTATTGTTGGGTGGAGAAGCTTTTATATACCGTTGGCGAAATATTAACGGTATAGATCATCATTGGGAATATTTAAGGCCTTCACAGGTTAGTGCATATCTATTAGATGATGGTTCAGGGTTAATTTACAATATTACCTTTGATGAACCAAAGATCGGAGTAAAAATGAACGTCCCACAAAATGACGTTTTACATTTTAGACTACTTTCGAAAAATGGTGGTATGACAGGTATTAGTCCTTTATCTGCCTTATCTAACGAACTTAATATTAAAAATGATTCTAATAAATTAACTAGATCAGCATTAAGTCAAGCTATTATGGCACCTGGTATTTTGAAAATCAAAAAAGAAGGTACTATCGATTGGAAATTAAAGGCTTTACGTTCTAAACAATTTATGAGACAAGTTCAGAGTGCAAATAATGGACCAGTTGTAATTGATGATTTAGAAGAATATTCACCTTTAGAAATAAAATCAGACATTGCTAAATTACTAGCACAAGCTGACTGGACTGGTAATCAAATCGCTAAAGTATATGGTATTCCCAATTCTTATTTAAACGGTCAAGGAGATCAACAATCATCTTTAGATCAGATAAAAGGAATGTATGCTAATGCTTTATCTCGATATATGGAATCAATCGTATCAGAGCTTGACAATAAGTTAAATGCGGATATTAGATACAATATTAGACCAGCAATAGATCCACTACAAGATGGGTATGCTCAAGTATTATCTGGTTTAACTAAAAATGGTATGTTGGCACATAACCAAGCTAGATATTTACTTCAAGAAACAGGTTATTTTCCAAAAGATTTACCAGAAGCACAACCTGCATTATTAAAATCGAAAGGGGGTGATAGCGATGCGGAAGATTCCAATTAAAGGGGCTATTGTCGATGATGATACAGCGATATTCTATGATTATTTTGGCATGACTTGTACAAGTCCCAAAAAAGTATCAGCGATTTTAGATGAGGAAGTAGCTGAAGGTGATGATGATATTATTGTTGATATTGCATCAAATGGTGGCGATGTATTTGTTGCCTCTGAAATTTATAGTATGCTGAAAAATAATACAGCCAACGTAAAAGTTAATGTTACAGGGTTAGCTGCATCCGCTGCATCGGTAATTGCAATGGCAGGCGATACAGTATCAATTGCACCAACAGCTCAAATCATGATACATAAAGCGTGGACTCGTGTAGACGGCAATGTTGATGATTTAAATCATGAAGCAGGTGTTTTAAGTGGAATTGATGAATCGATTGCCAGTGCCTATGAATTAAAAACAGGCATGAAACAATCTGACATCTTACAAATGATGTCAAATGAAACATGGTTGACTGCTCAAGATGCAGTAGATAAAGGCTTCGCTGATGAAATTATGTTCGTTAATGAAGATGATGAACCAGTTATGAATTCTATGGAGGATATACCTAGTAAATCAGCTATTAATAAGTTAATGAATTTAATTTTAAAAGCAGACAAACAACAAAATAAAGTAACAAGTCAGTTTGAAAATCCAAGTTTAAAGGATAAGAAACTGGCTATTTTAATGGAAAGAAGGAAGTAAAATTATGAATATTAATGAACTTAATAACGCTTGGATTGAATCTGGGCAAAAAGTAGCAGATTTAAATATGCAAATTAACGCTGCTTTAATTGATGATAATTATGATGAAGAAAAATTTGCTAACTTGAAAGCTCAACGTGATAAAGAAGTTTCACGTCGTGATAGTTTAAAAGAACAACTAGATACTGCACGAGCTGAACAAGTTTATAACATGCCAGATAGTGCAAAAGAACCATTAAATGATAATGAAAAAGATTTAAAAGCAAAATTCGTTAAAGATTTTATTGGTATGATGAATAACGATCCTAAAGTATTAGCGATGGTTACATCTTCTAAAGATGATAGTGGTAATAATGCTGGACTAACAATTCCTGAAGATATTCAAACAGCTATTCATCAATTAGTACGTCGTTATGATTCATTAGAACAATACGTAAATCGTGAATCTGTATCTATGCCAAGTGGTTCTCGTGTGTTTGAAAAATGGACTGATGTTACACCATTAGCTAATCTAGATGATGAAACTGCAGCAATTGGAGATAATGATGATCCAAAACTAACATTAATCAAGTTCGCAATTAAACGTTATGCAGGTATTACTACTGTCACAAATACTTTATTGAAAGATACTGCAGAAAATATCTTAGCTTGGTTATCTGCATGGATTGCTAAAAAGGTAGTAGTTACACGCAACAAGGCAATTATTGATGTGATGAATAAGGCACCTAAGAAACCAACTATTGTAGATTTTGACGGTATTATCGATTTAATTAATACAGGAGTAGATCCTGCAATTAAAACAACATCATTCTTGATGACTAATACATCTGGTTTAAATACTTTATCTAAAGTTAAAGATGCAATGGGACGTTACTTATTACAACCAGATCCTAAGCAACCAGACCAATATATCATTAAGGGTAAGCGAGTAATTGAAATTGCTGATCGTTGGTTACCAGATAATTCTGGAAATCATCCATTATACTATGGTGATCTAAAACAAGCAGTAACATTGTTTGATCGTGAAAATATGTCTCTATTATCTACTAACATTGGCGGAGGAGCGTTTGAAAAAGATTTAACTAAGGTTCGTGTAATTGATCGTTTTGACGTAGTAGCAACTGATAGTGAAGCTTGGGTAGCTGGATCATTCAAAACTATTAAAGATCAAGAAGCTAATTTAGCAGGCACACCTAAAGCTTAGAGGTGATTTAGATGGATAAGGAAATATTACTCGATGATCTAAAGTTATCTCTTAGAATTGATGGTGATGATGACGATAGATTACTAAATTCATATATTAATGCTGCTGAAGTTTATATTAAAACTGCAGTAGGTGGCGATAATGAATTTTGGCAACAAGAAGACGTTATTGCAATTCAAAAAATAGCAATTTTAGCTTTAGCTGGTGCTTATTATGATTACAGAGTGGCTTTACAAGATGTAATGACTTATCCTATTAATCTAACTTTAAATGCGATAATCTCACAATTACGTGGGAAATTGGCGTTATATGAAGAAGGTGATAGCGATGCCTAAGAAGTTATTACATTCTTCATTTAATCAGCGTATCGAGTTCCAGACTGTTAGTTTTGTAGCTGATGATTTAACTGGAGATACAGTTGAAAAGCCAGTAACATTATTTTCTTGTTGGTGTGCACCGCAGAGACGAACCATGTCTCAACAGTTTCAGTTAACAGGCTTAGGGCTTGATGATACTCTAACTGTGGCAATCAGACACAATAATAAAGTTCAGGAAGCTACATTAGCTAAATATAAAAATGAAACTTATGAAGTAGTGTCTATCTCTCCTGATGATACTAATAACTATATGGCTTATGACTATGTGGTTATTAGGAAAAAGAAAGGAGCTGGCAAGCGTGGCTAATGATTTTGAAAAATTACTACAAGATTTTAGTAAGAGTTTGAATAAACTTGTTCCTAATATGGAGCAAAAAAAGAAAATCACTCAAGCGGGAGCTAAAGTACTAGAAGAGAATTTACGAAAAAATACACCAGTTTCTAAGTTAAATCATAAGAAAGAAAAACACTTAAAAGAATATGTCATGTCACAAGATACCAATGTTGACGGTCAAGAAGATGGTAGCTCAACAGTTGGTTTTGGTAAAAAGGCTTATATTGCTAGATTTTTAAATGACGGAACGGTTAAAATGCCAGCAACTCATTTTGTGGATAATACTGTTAATGAGTCCAAGACGAAAGTTTTGTTAGCTAATAAGGCTGAATATGACAAAATAATGCGAGGTGGTAAGTAGTGGAAACACCAACCACGATAGCAAAAAAATTGATGAAGAATATTACTTGGATAGATGAGTTATACTCTGGTTCTATTCCAAGTAATGTGGAAGTAAGTACAAATAAAAATACAGTATTAATTACTGAATATTTAAATGAACCTAGTCTTTATGCCAATATGAAGATCAAGTATTGGCAAGTAGGGGTTGAAATTCAGATTTTCTATAAGTTAAGTGGCGATGATTTCCAAAATCATGAAATAGAATTAGCCAAATTATTTAATGGCGATGATTGGGAGATTGACACTTCAAGGAATCGAATTAAGGACCCAGACACTAAACAATGGACTAAGGTTTTTTATTTTTCAAAAATTTTAAAAGTGAAAGAAGGTATATAGAATGGCAGGAGCAACAACTCATGGTATTTTATACGCAGCATTTGGTATCGTTGACGATAATGGCGATATTATCAAGGATGCTAAAAAAGGTGTTAGTGAACTAGGAGTTGAAGTAGTTGATGGCGATGGAGAAGGTGCTACAACTGCTAATATTACTGGTTTAGAACAAAATGGTACGATTAAATGGGCAAATAATAAAGCTAAGCGTATCACACACGGTAAGCAACAACCACAAGTTGCATTAACTATGTTAGATATCAAAAAAGATTTATTAAACCGCCTAAAAGGATATGTATCTGATGGTAAAGGTGGTTACGTGCTTACATCTGGTTCTAAGCCTAATGTGGCATTATTAATTTGTTCTGAAGATATGGACGGAACAAGAATTTATGAAGGTTTTGCAAATGGTGAATTAACTCAAGCAGCACAAAACCACGGTACAGATAATAATAACATTACTGAAGCAGATACTACTTTGACCTATCAAGCATTAGCTCCAATTAAGGATACAACTTTTGTTGATGATAAAGGAGTAACACAACCTTATAAGGTTTGGGCTGATGATGAAGCAGGATTTGATATTAATGCGATGTTCAAAGAAGTTTTTGGTGGTTTTGATGGTGTTGCAAGCCTTAAAATTCCGGGCGGAACCAAGACTAATAGCGTAGCAGTTGATGGTGGTTCTGGATTACATTAATTAGATAAACAGAGACGAGAAATGTGAAACGTTGGAGGATTTATTATGGTTAAAATTAATACAAAAAAACTTGGATTAAAGAAACCAGTTTTTGTTAAAGTAACGGTTAAGAAGATCAAATTAGCTGATATGATGATGAATAAACTGTTAAAGCTAGGAATTGAACAGGATAGAACTGAATTACTAAAAGAAAGAGATATCAACAATGAAGATTTTGTTAACAATGCAATTAAAATGAATAACATGGAAATTGAGTTTGCTGACAGTGCCTTTGATTTCTTACAAAAAGCTTTAAATTTGTCTAATAAAGAACGTGATCTTGCTGAAGATAACTTAACTTTTGAAGAATTAGGTAATTATATTAACTATGTAATTATGCGAATTAAAGGTCAATCCGAAGAAGATATTAAAGCGATGATGAATTCAGAAGTTAAAAAGGATAAAGATCCAAAAAAAGAATTAGACGCTTAGCAGATACTTTAATTGATACTCAAAATGAATATCAAGACTTGCTATATCTACAACAGAAATTGATGTTGGAATCTGGTATAGCAATATCTGTTAGCGATGAAGAAGAATTTGAAACGTTAGTTGAAGTAATGTCTGCTAAGGCTAAGGAAGATAGACCAGTTACGCCAAGAGAAGCGTTAAGGCGCTTACGAGGAAAGTAAAAATATGGTATAATATTTATGCAAGAAAGTCCCGGAGGTGAGATAGATGAAGAAAATATTTAATTGGTTAAAGATAAATGATCGCTTTTGGTGGATACTAATTATTTCAATAACACTAGCTATAATTATTGGTACAATGTTCTTCTGGGACTGGATGTGGAAACATATTTATATTTGGATTTTTATATATTTATTTATTTCTGGTAGTCGCTATGGATATGAAGCTTGGGAAGAAATTCATGGCTTTAAATAAGATAATACAAGTCAATCATTGCTAAAAGTCAACTAAATAGGTTGGCTTTTTTATTTTAGAAGAAAGGAGGTTAAATTTAAGTGAAAGTTCAAAATGAAATGGCGACTAAAATTACTGTAGATACAGTCCAGGCTGCTAAAAGTATTTCAGCCTTTAGGAATGGTATTTCAGCTTTGACTAATTCGTGGAAAGCTAACGAAATGGCGTATCGAACAGCTGGAGATAGTTTAAATGCCTTAAAATCAAGATATGAAGGTATAGGCAAAGTTATTGAGTATCAGAAGTTAAAAATTGATGAACTTAAAAGTAGACAAGAAGGGCTTAATCAAACTAATAAAAATCAAGCTAATACTTTTATAAAGTTAGAAAAAGATATTCAGACTGCTACACGTCAATTAGCTAGTTACGAAGCACAACAAGCTAAAGCCAAGATATCAATGAATTACTATAATAATGGTTTGGCCGATTTGCAGAAAAGCTATCGAACTACACGAGCTTTATCTAAGAGTTATGTTGAAAGACTTAGAGCGGAAGGAAAAGAACTAGAAGCTAAAAAAGCTCAACAAAAGGGGCTTGAAGATTCGTTAGAAAACTTGAATAAGCAGTATAAGAAACAAAAAGAAGAATTAAATGCACTAATTAATAAAACTAATGAAGCTACTGTGAAAACTACTAAGGCTAGTGATGCTTATAAGAAGCAACAAATCAGATTAAATGAAACTGCAACTGCAATAGCTAAAGCTAAGTCAGAAACTAAGAAACTTCAAGATGAAATGGATAGGTTGAATCCTAGAGGAATACAAAAATTAATAGTAGCTAATGAAAAATTTGGTAATTCTTTGGGAAAGGCAGGTAAGGCTGCAAGAAAAGGATTAACTGAAATGGGTACAGTTTTATCTGGTTTCACTCCAATTATTCAAGGCATTGGTGCTGCAGCTGTTGACGGAGCTCAAAAAGCTAGTGATTTACAAAATGCTTATGTCAAGACGTTTAACTTGCTAACTACTGGTGGCGAAAAGGCTGCAGAAGCTACTAAGAATGTTGCTAAAATGCAAGCAGAAGGCAAAGAGATGTCTGTACAGTATGGTGTTAGTCAACAAAAGATAGCTGACGGTTATCAAGAACTAATAAAACGTGGTTATTCATCTTCACAAGCACTCGGCTCAATGAAAACAATGCTACAAGCTAGTGTAGCATCAGGAGAAGATTTTAATGACGTTGTTCATAATTCTACAGCTGTGTTAGAAGCCTTTGGAATGAAAGTAGATGGAACGAAGAAGATGGCAGAGAATACCAAAAAAGCTGTTAATGAAATGGCTTATGCTGCTGATATGACTGCTACTGATTTTAATTCTTTAGGTGTGGCAATGGAATATGTGGGACCGTCAGCTAAAACACTTGGTTATGAAGTAGGAGAAACAGCATCTGCAATCGGTATTTTGTCTAACAACGGCTTGGAAGCAGATAAAGCCGGTACAGGATTAAGACAAGTATTAAATAGTTTAATTAAACCTACTGACGAAGCTAAAAAGTCATTACAAGGTATTGGATTATCAGTTCAAGATTTTACAGATAAATCAGGCAAGATGAAGTCTATATCTGATATTTTTGAAATATTAAATAGTCATACTAAAAATATGAGTAAGACTCAAAAAGGTGTGCTATTTAATACCTTATTTGGCACAACTGGGCAAGCGTCAGCATCTATCTTAGCTAATAATGCTGAAGAATTAGAAAAGCTGAACAAAAAAGTTCAAGAGTCTTATAAAGGACAAGGATATGTACAAGAATTAGCACAAAAGAACCAAGGAACTGTAAAGAAACAAATGGCTCAGTTTGAAGAAGCTAGTGAAGCGGCTAAGATGGAACTGGGTACAGCTTTATTACCAGCAATGAGAGATGCATCAGTAGAAATGGCTAAGTTTTTTAATTCTAAAGAAGGTAAGCAAGGATTAAAGGATATAAGTAAGCTGATAGGAGCTATTGCAAGTGGTGTAATTGGTTTAGTTAAAATAATGGCTGAACATATTGGTATTATTAAAGCTTTTGGTAAAGCATTAACTGGAGCGTTAATTGTACATTTAGCAATAAAAGGTATCAGTAAGGCTAAGAAGGATTTGCAAGGTTTAGCCACATTTGCCAGAGCCACTAAGCTAGATAAGGCTTTACGGTGGACTGCTAAGATTTCAACTAAAGCAGCAAAAGCAGCTTTAAGTGGACTTAGCAAAGCCGCATCAATTACAGGTAAAGCTGTTAAGGTTGCATTCAATGGTATGTTGTCTGCAGCAAAGAAACTAGCATTAGGATTTAAAACGGTATTTTTATCTAATCCATTTGGTATTGCAATTCTAGCAATTACTGCTTTAGGTGTTGCATTTTATGAACTATACAAACACAATAAAAAATTCAAGAAGTTTGTTGATGGTTTGGTAAAGGATGCTAAAAAAGCATTTAATAATATAGTCAAGTTCTTTAAAAACTTACCTAAAGAGATATCTAAAGTATGGAAGAACATTACAGGGTTCTTCAGCAAAGGTTGGAAATCAATTAAAGATACTACTAGCAAAGGTATCAAGAACACTCAAAAGAGTTGGAACAAGTTTAATAAAGATGTTGCTAAGTCTGCTAATAATATGTGGAAAGATGCTAAGAAGAAGTTTAGCGATGGTTGGAATAGTTTAAAGAAAAATGCTGATAATGGTAAAGATAAGGTTGTAAAATCATGGAATAATCTTAATAATGCAACGCTTAATGTCGCTAAAAAAATGGCTAAAGAGAATCCTAAACAGTTTAAATCAGGCTATGATGCTATTCAATCCTACACTAATACTTGGAAAGATTTTACCAGTGGACATTGGGATAAATTAGGCGGTGATATTAACGATACCGCTAAAAATATTCGTAAGTTTACTAAAAATATATTCAAGGATATGTATGATTGGTTGAATGATAAAACTAGTGGCAGATTAAGTGATATGGTAAATACTTTTACTGATAAATTCGGGCAATTAAAAGATATTGTTGGTTCAGCGGTTAAAGGTGTTAAGCATAAAACTGTAGATCTGGTAAATGGTGTGGTTAAACCGTTTAATGATATGTTAGGTGGTTTAAAGAAAGGTATTAACTGGGTTCTCGATAAAGTTGGTGCTCCACAAATAAATGCTAGTTGGGCAATTCCAGCAGTATCTTATGCTAGAGGTACAGCTGATGTACAAGGTTCAAATGGAACGCACCAAGGTGGCTTAGCTTTAGTTAATGACGGTGTAGGTGAACATTATCGTGAAATGTTTAGATTGCCTAATGGAAAGGTGGGCATTTTCCCTAAACAACGTAATATGGTGGTGCCTTTACCTAAAGGCTCAAGTGTCTTAAATGGTGAAGACACTTATAAATTAACCACAATGTTAGGTATTCCAGCATATGCTAATGGTATTGGTAAGTTCTTTAAAGGTGTCTGGAATAGTGCTGTTGATTTAGTTGATGAAGCAGAAGACATTTTGAAGAAACCAGCTGAATTTTTAAAAGAAGTTTTTGAGAAACATATTGGTAATTTATCAGCTAAAGGATTAGCTGGCGATATTATTACTAACTTTCCTAATAAATTAGCAAGTTTAGCAGTTGATTGGGTAAAGAAATTGTTTGAAGATTTTGGAGCTGGTGGCGATGGAAATAGTCCTGCTGGTAGAATGTCTAAATCTGAATTTGCTAAAGTAGCTAAACATGCAGCTAGATTAATGCATCAAAAACTCAGTGAACGTGATATAGAGCATTTGTATTATCAAGCATCAACAGAGTCTGGTGTAGATCCTGCTCAAAATGGTGGTTATGACGATCATGACGGAACAGGTTTACCAATTGGATTATTCCAATATAAGCGTGGTACTTGGAAAAGTTGGGCAGTTCCAGGGCATGCAAATATTCATTCTGCTTTAGACCAAATTATGGCAGTTTTAAATGATAGCAATTGGAGAAACGATTTCCCACCAATTGGAGTAAAGAGAGGCTGGGGACCTTCAGGGCATAGAATGATGGCTTATGGCGGAAGAATTGATACAAATCAATTAATTGAAGTTGCTGAAAATAATAAACCTGAATATATTATTCCAACTGATCCAGTTAAGCGTCCTAGAGCTTGGCAACTTATGCATGAATTGACTTCTGAATTTACTAAGCAAGATCCAGGACACCCTACAAGTCGTGATAATAAAGATATAAAAGAATTAAATGATAAATTTGATTCGCTATTAGCAATGTTTAGTCAGTTGTTAGGACTAAACAATCAACAAATCAAGGCTATTAGAGAAAGTGGATTTGATAAAAATAAATTGTATAAGCAACAAGCCATAGATCAAAAATTGATTAACTATCAAACATTTTAGAAAGGAGTGATATTTTGAACGAATTTTATATTAAACCATATAATGGGAAAGAAATGAGATTATCTGATATCACTCAGCATGTAGAATTACTTAGTTTAGATGAAAATCCAGCGATAACTAATACTTATCAATCTAATCCCGCACAAGATGGAGAGTTATGGAATTATTCTACCTATAACCCTACCGTTGTTAATTGTGAGTTTCTATTATATTTTTCTACTTGGCAAGATTATATATTAGCAAAGCATGATATTATGAGAACTTTCATGCAAAAAGGGTTATTTAGAATTAGGGAAGAAATAAATAGTCAATTGGTGAGGTATGTTAGAACATCTTCATTTACAATTAGTCCTGACGATAAAGGATCAAATTGGATTACTTTTACTATTCCATTCGATAATCCTAGTGGGATGAAATACAGTCTATATAGGTCAGATGAAGTTGATTCAAATGGTTTAAAAGTATGGTCATATGGGCAAAACTTGACTGATAATGATTGCTCATATAGATTCTCAGATAAATCCTTTAGAGTTTACAATCCTAGTGATATACCAATTGACCCTTATCTTGGTAAACATGATTTAAAAATCATTAGTAAATTTAGTGGTAGTTCTCTAAAAATCACTAATACAACTAATGGGACTAGCTGGAGCTACAATAAATCATCTAATGGAACTGAAACTATTTTATTAGATGGAATCGTAACAACTGTTAATGGAAACCCAGCAACAGTGAACACAGATTATGGTCACATCGTTTTAAATACTGGATGGAATGATATTGTTGTTAGTGGCACGAATAGCAACGATATCACGTTCAGCTTTCCATTTATTTATATATAATGTTTCAAGGCAAGATTTTAGTTCAAGGTGTTGGTCGTGCTGAAAAAGAACCTTTGAACTTATTTGACCCTAAGTCTGTACAAGTCCAGTGGGAAGTAAATCAGACTTGGAGTTTACAACTAACTGCATATAATGACGGAAGCTTAGCTTATCAAATGTTGGAAAGTGAAGCTTCTATTTTTTTGGATAATCAAGAATATATCATTAAACAAGTGGCTGATGATTCATCTAGTGGATTAGATAGTATTCAAGTAACAGCTACTCATGTTTATTTTGAAGTACAAAAAATCAGGAAGTATAAGGAATATGTTGATCCAGAAGACAAGGATAAACAAACAGATGTTAAAGTTCTAAAAGATAATACTGATACTTCTAAGTCTGATGATAGCGATAACGCTAAAACTGATACTAGCGAAAAAACAGAAGGTAATACTACAACTAAAGTAACGACTAAAACTACTGATGAAACTCAACAAGATAATCAAAATCAAGTAAGTTATTCAATTCAAGATGTGTTAGACCATTGGTTGAAAGATAATAAATTTGGTTTTACCTATGAAGTGATTGGTGATTTTGAAAAGAAAGAGTTAGAAGAATTACAGGACGGAACTGGAGCTGATATGTTATCTAAGATTTCGGATACTTGGGGTAATGCAATTATATATCCAGATAATCGGAAAATTAGAGTATATTCAGCAGACAAATTTAACCTAAATCGTGGCAATAGAATAGATTACTTGAATAATGCAAGTGAGATTAAATTTAGTACTGATTCAACATCATTAACTAATATGGTCTATTGTATTGGTGGAAAATATTTTGTTGAAACTACAACAGAAACCACTACTACCACAACAACTACTACAACAAGTGGTGGTTGGGGTTGGCCTTTTCCTAGTGTGGGAGAAGGAACTTTTATGCAAGCTCAAAGATTTGGTAATGACGGTGGATATCGTCAAAACGGCTTTCATGATGGCTTAGATTTTGGTTCTGTAGATCATCCAGGACGTGAAGTTCATGCTATCCATGGTGGCAAAGTTACAATCAAGTCCTACATGGGTGGTTTGGGTAACTATGTTGTTATTTCTGGTGGTGGATATAATGTTGTTTATCAAGAAGCATTTTCAAGCCCTAGTAATATCATAGTCAATGTAGGAGATACGGTTAAAGTCGGTGATGTTATTGGTTATCGTGATACAAGTCATTTGCATGTTGGAGTAACTAAAGCAGATTTCAACGTTGCTGTTGGTAAGTCATTTACTAATGATGGTACTTGGCTAGACCCACTAGAATTAATTAAAAACGGTCCTAGTGATACTGATACTGAAACATCATCAGAAACTAATTCAAACTCAAATACTCAAGAATACTATTACTTTGCACCGTTTATGTATCGTGATGAAGAATCTATCAAGAAATATGGCGAGCATCCAGCAGAGCCAATTGAAGATGGTAGATTCAAAGATAAGAATGCAATGATTGAGTATGTTAAAACCAAACTGCAACCAGAACCATCGTTATCTATTGATGTAACAACTACTACTGATATCAAACCAATAGCAGGAGATGTTATTCATGTCATGGTTAAATCACAAGATATATCAACGAATTTTACTTTGACTGGTTTCACTTGGTATCCGTATTCGTATCCAGTTGATAATCCAACATCAATTACATTAAACTCTAACGTTCAAAATATTCTTGATTATCAAAACTCAAGGCAAAGACAATTTCGTAAAGCTATGAATAATCTTAAAGTTGCTACAAATAATGTTATTAATTCTGGTAATTCTAGTTTTAATGAATACGGTGGAAATCAACAGTTACAAACATGGCTAAATGATTTTGTTGGAGGTTAGGTTATGAATATTTGGGAATGGATAGAAAAATTAACACAAGCTTTGCAGAGATTGAATAGCAGAATTATAGTAATTGAGAATGTACTTTTTGATGATAAGACAAATCCAGATACACCTAAACCACAACACATTGGTAAGATTATTGATGTGTCTGAATGGCAAGGTGTGATTGATTGGCCTAGTGTGATAGCTGATGATGTTACTTTGAGTATTATCCGAGTTCAACATGGTTCTGCTCACCAAGATTTAAAGTACATGGAGAACTTACAGAAATGTATTTCAGCTGGTGGAAAGTATGCGGTGTATGCATATTTTGCTGCTACATCTACATCAGACGCTCAACAAGAAGCTAGAGATTTTTATAACAGAACGCAACAGGTTGTCGCAGGTAAGCAACAGCCTATTTTTTATGCGATTGATGTTGAAAGTATTGAGATGAGTGGAGATATTAACCAGATGAGAGCTGGAGTAGAGGCTTATATGTCGCAACTTAATGCTTTAGGTGTCCCAGATAATAAGATAGTTCTGTATATTGCTAATCATTTGTACGATAAGTTCAATTTGAATGTAGCACGTCCTGGAGCAATCTGGATACCAAGTTACGGACAAAACGACGGAACATTGGCTAATAGTTTGGAGCCTGCACATCCATATGACTTACATCAATTTACAAGTAAAGGTAGTGTTAGTGGGATTACTGGAAATGTAGATATGAGTGCAGAGCCAAGCGAGAGATTTAAGGAGATGATATTTGGTGCTTAGTTGGAATGGCGATATACATGAATTCTTGAATGTATATCAAAAGAATATGACGGACTTTCAAGATAAAGTTAATAGTCATGTAAGTTGGTTGAATGATGACTTGTATTTGGATAATGATTTTAGGTTAGCTTTAATCATTCAAAAACTAGATGCAAGTTTTTCAAGGCTTTTGTATAACCAAATTTGTGAGAATACAAGATTAATTAATATCATCTTGAAGAAACTGGCAAGCCTATTAAATGAGTCTGATTACCAAGAATATGATGATTTGGGTAATTTGATAATAGTATCTTATGAAGCCTATTTAGATAATAAACTGGAGTTAGATAAGGATAATTTCAATAAATATTATCAACAACTTCAAATTATTTTAGATAAACTAGCGAAGTTTAAACATGATAATGTTAGTGAACAATATTTGAAAGGTGGTGAGAATTAATGGCAGTAGCGAATAATCAGTATATTAATTTTGACTTATTGAGATATCAAAATGAAGTACTGGATATTACAAATAAATTTAAAGGACGTGTCGGAGATACACAGGACTACATCAAGTTATTTGTGACGTCAAACAGTTATCCAGTAGATTTACGTGGAATGAAGTTGTTATTTGGTGGTGTGGATCCAAAACAAGTAGCACACAGGCACTACTTAGATTTTAGAGCAGACCAAAAGAGTGATAACTTGGAACAAGGACGTTGTACAGTTTACTTTGATGAAAATACCTTTAACTATCAAGGGACTTGGGAACAAGCTTATTTCAAGTTTATTGATGCAGAAGGTAACACTGTATCAACGGTTGATATGGTTTTAGTAGTTTTACAAGACCGTTTCTATGCCGCAGTAGGTCAATCTGAGAATATCGTAATAGCTGAATTTAAAAAGCTAGTGAAACAACTGACTGATAAAGAAAAAGAAGTAGAACAACAAATGCAGTCTTTATCAGATAATGCCAAAGCCAAGTATCAAGCAGCATATGATGAATATAAACAAGCTATTCAAGAAGCTTATGATATAATCTTCAACGCTGAAACAGGGCTTAAAGTGAACTACACTAGACTGCAAGAGATGGCTCAACATATTCAAGAAACCTTACGACAAGCACAATTCCATGATAGACCGTTTCAGTTTGATACAGTCGCAATTATGAAATCTTATCTAGAACTACAAGATGGAGATTTAGTGATTACAAGTGGTTGGGATAGTAAAGATGACGGTCACGGCAATATGTGGCAAGTGCGAGCTAAGAAACGTAATGAAACACCAGATGAAATTAATGTAATCAGTCTACAATCTGGATATGTGGCAGAACGCAATCTAAGTATGATTTCAGCAGATAGCTTAGAGGATATTATGTACGGATATTCAATTAAGATTGTACATAATCAAAAAGACTATCCTAAACCAACCGTATTCTACTATGAAAACGCACTTGGTACTGAAACAGGTGGACTTGGTTCTGGTTCATTTGGTGAAACTCTAACTAAGTTAGTTCCTTGTGAGGCAGAGTATACTGATAACAATTCAATCGTTGTCCGTATACCACGTAATTTCTATATGGATGCTAAACCATATTACAAGTATGGAGATTGGTATTTAGAAAGTGGCAATAAAACAATTAAGATTAGTCTGGGTAATGTTGATGATGGTGCTGCTAAAGCTGGAGACAGTAAAGGTAGTAGCTATCTATCACATAGCACAGGCTATTTTAATTACCCAACAGCTCCAAGCGATTTAAGAGCTGTTTATGTAAATGACACAACAGAGAGATTAGAATGGAGGTAGGTAATATTGAAGTATTATATCTATCAAGGGCTAGGTGATAGTGGAGAATTAACCAAGATTGCCGAAGTAACTGATGTAAAAACGTATACCGCAACAGGACTTGAAGCTAATACGAAATATCGTTTTGCAGTATCTGCATATAATGGTTTACGTGAGAGTTCTAAGTCTAATATCATCACAGTTACAACAGCACAAATTCCAGTACAATCTATTACACTAGCTATTAGCAAAACATCATTTGAAGTTGGAGAAACTGCTAAGATAACTGTTACAGTAACACCACCTAATCAAACGAGTGGAACACCTACTTTAGCAAGTACAAACACTAAGGTAGCTACTGTAGACAACCGTGGTAATCTTAGAGCGGTTGCAGTAGGTACAACGACAATTACAGCTACATTAGGTGATAAAACTTCAAACGTGTTGACAATTCAAGTCTATGAAGCATTGGTTGGCGTAAGCAATTTGACTTCAAGTAATATCACTCCAAATTCAGTTACTTTAAATTGGGAGTGATGTAGATGAAATACAACATTTATCAAAGAGATATATTAGTAGGAAAGACCGATAGTACAAACTATATTATTGATGGTTTACAACCATGTACAAGTTATAGAGTAGCTGTTGCGCCTTACGATGATACTCACGAGAGTAAACGTACTGAGATTACTATTAAAACTAGAGGAATAAGATTAATTATTCCAACTAGTTTAACAGTTAATTCAATAATTACGCTTAATTATCAGGAATATAGTTTAGGCTTAATCCCAATTGGGACAGAGCCAGCCGGTATGTTTGGCGGTGGAAACAAACGCAATATTCAAGCTAAGGTTATTAGCGTGGATGAGGGCAAAAGTACAGTTGAATTACTAGATAAATTAGAAAAAGATACTACTACATTATCTGGCAGGATAAATATGGTGAAAAAGTCAAATTTTGATTATAGTACTGATTTAGGTGGATGGCATGTTGCAAGTGTATACGGTAGTGACTTTTATCGTACTACTGCTGCTGCTCCAAAGCCAGATGAAATGAGTTCTAACTATTGTCTTGCCTCTGGCACTCGTGACACATTTGAAGATAATAATATATTTACTGTTGTAAGTGGTACTAAGTATTATATTTCTGCTTGGGTTTATACAAGCCAAAAGTATTCTGGCAAAGTTGGGTTATGTGTAAAAAATAGTAACAATAACAACGTGATATATCTGGGAGTAACAGTACCCAAAGATACTCAAAATAGATGGATTAAGATAAAAGGTACAATTACAATACCTAATGGTTATAATATTGCACAACCGTGGTTAGAAGTAGAAAAGACGGTTAGCGACAATGAAAAGATATATTTCACAAACATACAAATTATAAATTCAACAGATTTACCTTATTTTACAGACAATACACAAATGAATAAATTACAAGATGGTAGCTTTGCAGCCTTTAATGGTTACAGGGCTATTTATTTTAGACAATAAAGAAAGAAGGAATAAACATGGCAATAAATTTTGATCCAATTTTTTCTGGTATGCAAAATGGTCCGGAGAAAATTAAAGAGAATTTCGACAAAGTTAAAACTATTGATGATGGAGTAACAGCTTTAAACCAAAAAGATACAGCTAATTTTAAAATTGGTAAATTTATTGGCGGTGGAGCTAGTGGTAGCGTAAGCCTAAATGGTGTAGGGCAAGGAATGCATATAGTTGGTTTATGGGACCAAATGTCAGATAGTTCATGGCCAAAATCTTTACAAAATAGAAAGTCATTTTGGGGATCGTTAATACAGTGCGGAGATGAGAGTGGAAATATTGCTACACAAATATTAATTTTAGCAAACCTTGGTTCTATTTATTTTAGATCTTATGTAAATCATACTTGGAAAGAATGGACCAGAATTGATGGACAAAGAGACCAATAGAGGAGGGTAACAGATGTTAATTTTTATTTACGATAAAGAAACAAAAAGATATATGTATCCAGTAAGTGATTATCCAGATAATTATGATTTACCAGCTAACGCTACAACAGTAAAACCGGTAGATAGTAACGGTGTAGGTTTGTATGATCCTACTTGGAATGAAACAACTAACAGTTGGGATAGTTTGACAGGGGAAGAATGGAAGAAAAAATATATAGTTCCAGAAGTTAAGCCAGAACCAACCCAAGAAGAACAAGCTGCAGCACAACAAATGTTGTTAATGGCAGATTTACAAAATAAAGTTGACACTTTGACTGATACGGTAGATGAAATGACTAAGTCAAATCAACAAATTAATGCAACTTTAGCACAAATCATGTTACAAAATGCAACTAATGCAGAAAACGGAGGCAAATAAGATGAGATATAGCTATGATATTGTAAAACGTTTCTATGATTTAGGATTATTCACAAAAGAAAATGTGCAACTTTTTGTTAAAGTAAATTACTTTACTCAAGAAGATTATAATAAGATGTTTCCAGAAGATACATCAGCACAACCAACTGTAGCTCCAACAGTTTAAGATAATGAAAGCGGTGGGTGGGAGGTAGAATTTCTTCTGAAAATAGAGTATAATTTTTGAGTTAATTTTATTTTTGGAGGAGAGAATTGGATGAAGAAATTTGAAAATTTAGAATGGGTAATAATCCCGGTGCTTATTCCAGCTATAGTAGAAGTAGTTTTATTTAGTTTTAATGTAAACATTTTTTCTAATGATGGTTGGCTAGGATTTTGGGGGAGTTATTTAGGAGCTATTTTTGCTGTAGTAGGAGTATGGTGGCAAACAAATAAAACAATAAAAAATGAAAAAGAATTGATATTTAGTAATGCACGTCCATTTTTTAATCTAACAGTAGAACGAGATATTCTTCACTTTGGAAAACTATATGTGACGAGTGACGAAGAAATTGGACTTGGTAGGAAGGTTATCTATCTTAAAATAGATAATTTTTCAAATAAACTTATGATGAAAGTAATGTTGAAAATTCATACCAAAGATGGGGATACAGATAAAATTTCTATTAGAAGGATTGAAGGAGGAGAGAGCATACAAATAGCCACAAGCTGGACACATAGCATATATAAGATGAATATAACTGATTCTGAATTTGATAAATTAGATTTAGAAATAAAAGAAATATGTGTGTATTTTACTACTGAAAAGGGAGAAAGATTGAAATTATATTTTCAGAATATTGATGAAAATATAAAAAATATCGATAGTAAAAAAATAGTTGAAAGCAATGCAACTGAGAATAATTTGAATAAATTAAATGAAGAATATGGTAATAATGAAGTCTTTAAAGAGAGTAGAATGAGACTATTAACTAAATACTGAAATTAAAATAAGGAAGTGACTAGGTAATTTCACACATTAAAAGGAGATGATAGAGATTTTATTTCACGAACAACTATATAGCCATACAATAGAGATGATTGATAATCCAATTATTGTTGCTTTTGTATGGCTAGTACTAACAGATATTTTGACTGGTATCATTAAAGGTCAAAAAGCAAAACATACACCAGATATGACTAATAGCACAAAAGGATGGTATGGTATTGCCAAGCACATTTTGACAGTGTACTTGGTACTATCAATCTATCCTTTTTTTATTTCAATCGATTTAAATTACTTTGCACAACTAATAACTATTGCTTGGGGTTATCAGTATTTAGTTTCTATCTTAGAAAATCTGCAAGCTATGCATATTAATGTAGTGTGGATACGTCGTATTGTTGATAGTGTGGCTAAAAGATACTTGGCCAAAGCTCAAGATGATTATAATCCTGCTGATTTTGATAAATTCACAGGAAAGTACAAAGGACATAAGGAGGACAAATAACATGGTAATGTACACAGTAGACGTTTACTCAGGTTCTGAAGATTATATCATTCGTGACCCACATGCTCAAGGAGTTATCGTTAAAGCTACTCAAGGAACAGGATATGTTAATCCAAAGTGTAACCATCAATGGGACTTGGCAGGACAATTAGGTAAAAAGCGTGGACTATATCATTACGCTGGCGGTGGGAACCCAGTAGCAGAAGCACAATATTTTATCAATAACATCAAGAACTATGTAGGTCAAGGTATGCTGATCATTGACTGGGAAGGTTACCAAAATTCAGCATGGGGAAATACTAACTGGGTTCGTCAATTCGTAGACGAGGTACACCGTTTGACTGGAGTTTGGCCAGTAATTTATGTACAAGAATCAGCATTAGGACAAGTTGCTAACTGTGCAAAAGATTGTGCAGTTTGGGTTGCCAAGTATGCATCCATGAACTGGAACTCTTGGACGGTACCAAACATGAATGTGTCTAGTGGTGCTTTTGGTTCTATTGCTGGTTGGCAATACACTGGTGGCGATATGGACCGTTCAATATGGTATTTGGATGCAAATGCTTGGGATAAGTTTGCTAAACCTGGAAATGTAAATATTAAAACTGAAACACCTAAGCCAGCTCTAGCACCTAGCCAAAACAGTGCTAAGTATGACTCATGGACTGATGATTTAGGGGTTAAGTGGTTTAAGGAAGATGGAAAGTTCACAATTACTGTTAATGAGGGGATCATCTTACGCTGGGGAGCAACAACCAAATCAGCAAAGATTGGTATTTTGACTAAAGGTTCAGTCGTTAAATATGATGCATTCTGCCATTCGGGTGGATATGTGTGGATCAGACAACCAAGAGGCAACGGACAATTTGGTTACTTGCCAACTGGAGAAAGTTCGGGTGGTAAGCGTGTAAGTACTTGGGGGAAATTTGAATAGAAATAAATTAAGACACCTTGTTTCTACTATTATATAAGTAGAGGCAAGGTGTCTTTTTTTGCTAACATTCTTCTTAAACTTTCTTAGTATGCAAAAAGTATGCACTTTTTAAGTGTTTATCCGATAGAATGTTTTAGATAAAGGAATTACAATGAAAGATTATAAATTAAGTTGTTTTTTAGCGTTTTTAATTTGTAGTTTTACTTGATCGAAACCAGTACCACCAAGTGAATGGCGACGTTGAACTGCAACTTTAGATTGTAGAAATTGGTAGATATCCTCACCAATTTCGCTGTTAATTTCTTTATATTTTTCAAGAGGAATATCTGATAAAGTTGTACTATTTTCAATTCCTTCAAATACTAATTGTCCTACAATAGCATGAGCTTTTCTAAATGGAATACCCTTAGTTGCAAGATAATCGGCTAATTCAGTAGCATTAGAAAAGTCATGTTCAGTTGCATGTAGCATCTTATCTTTATTAACAGTTAGTGTATCTAACATACCAGCAAAAATCTTTAGACTAGGAATAACAGTTTTAACTGCATCGAAGACACCTTCTTTATCTTCTTGCAAGTCTTTATTGTAGGCTAAAGGTAGACTCTTCATAGTTGCGAGTAGAGCAGTTAGATGACCATAAACGCGTCCAGATTTTCCACGAATAAGTTCTGCCATATCAGGATTTTTCTTTTGAGGCATGATTGAAGAACCAGTAGAATATTTATCTGATAATTCAATATAGCCGAATTCGTATGAGCACCAAAGAATAATTTCTTCACAAAAACGTGATAAATGCATCATGAGAATTGAGGCGTTACTTAGAAATTCTAGGACAAAATCACGGTCGGAAACAGCATCTAAAGAATTAGCATAAATATTATCGAAGTCTAATTCTTTGGCGGTAAATTCTCTATCAATAGGGAAAGTTGTACCAGCTAATGCTGCGGCTCCTAATGGCGAGATGTTAGTATGCTTTTTATTGAATTCGAAACGTTCAATATCTCTTTGGAACATTTGATAATATGCCATGAGATAATGACCATAAGAAATAGGTTGAGCATGTTGCAAATGTGTATAACCAGGCATAACAGTTTCAACATTTTCTTCGGCTTTCTTTACAATAACTTTTTGGAGATTTTTAATTTCGTCGATCACGATTTCTAAACGATTTTTCAAATATAAATGTAGGTCAGTAGCTACCTGATCATTACGGCTTCTAGCAGTATGAAGCTTTCCAGCAACATCGCCAATTTCTTGAGTTAGAAAGGACTCCATATTCATATGAATATCTTCTAGTTCAGTAGAAAAAGTCAATTCTCCATTAGCTAATTTGTCTTGTAAAATATGCAAACCAGCGATGATTTTATCAGCATCATCAGCAGATAAAATATTAGTATGTTTCAACATTTTTACGTGTGCTAATGAGCCTTCTAAATCTTCATAAGCCATGTGCTTATCAAATGAGATTGAAGCACCGAATTCATCAACTAACTTACTGGAACCTTCTTGGAAACGTCCACCCCACATTTTTTTAATCGCCATAGATCAATTATCTCCTTTACTAATTACTTATTGTTTTTCTCATTTTGTTGCATAACTTCAGCATAAACTTGTGTTGGTAATCCCCATAATTTGATAAAACCAGCTGCAGCTTTTTGGTCGAATTGATCAGCAGAAGTATAAGTAGCCAATTCTTCAGAATATAGAGAGTTAGGGGATTTTCTACCTTCGCAAATAACGTTACCTTTGAATAATTTAACTCTAACTACACCATTAACAACTTTTTGAGTTTCTGCTAAGAATGCTTGAATAGCGTCCATTAAAGGTGAGAACCAAAGACCGTTGTAAATTAATTCACTTAATTTTTGTTCGATAATTGGTTTGAAATGAGCTAAATCTCTTTCATGAGTTAAATCTTCCATATCCTTATGTGCAGCTAAAAGTACAGTTGCTGCTGGACATTCATAAACTTCTCTTGATTTAATACCAACAAGTCTATTTTCAACATGGTCAATTCTACCAATGCCATGTTTACCAGCTAATTTATCAAGTTTCATGATAAGTTCTTCAAGTGGTAATTCTTCACCATCTAGCTTAGTTGGAACACCTTTGTCAAAAGTAATTTCAATAACATCAGGTGTGTCAGGAGTATCTTCTAGAGCGACTGTTCTGTCATAAGCATCAGCAGGTGCGGATTGCCATGGATCTTCTAAGATACCACATTCATTTGCTCTACCCCAAAGGTTTTCGTCGATAGAGTATGGACTCTTCTTAGAGATAGGAACAGGAATGCCATTTTCTTTAGCGTATTCAATTTCCTCTTCTCTAGACCAATGTAAATCTCTGATAGGATCTTCAATTTTCATTTCAGGTACTAATGCATGGATTCCAACTTCAAAACGAACTTGGTCATTTCCTTTACCAGTACATCCATGTGCAATAGCTGTTGCACCATGTTCTTTAGCAACTTCAACAAGTTTCTTTACAATTAAAGGACGAGATAAAGCAGATACTAAAGGATATTTGTTTTCATAGTAAGCATGACCTTGTAATGCTGGAAGAACGTATTCTTCTGCAAATTCATGTTTAGCATCAATAACGATTGATTCAACTGCACCGACTTTTAAGCCTTTTTCCTTAATAGCTTCTAAATCTTTTCCTTCGCCAACATCAATACAACATGCAATAACGTCATAACCTTTATTCTTTAACCAAGCAATTTCAACTGATGTATCTAAACCGCCAGAATATGCTAAAACAACTTTTTCTTTTTCCATGTAAATTCCTCTTTTCATAAAATTAAAATATTCATAATCTATTCATTGACTACACTATACATTTATTTTTAATAAAAATCAATAAAAAGTGTAAAAATAATCAAAAATATTCATTTTTAATCAATTTTATGTATTAAATATACATATAAGTGTATAGGGGATGATATGATTTATAAAATTAAATGTGAAAATAATTAACTTTTATGTTGACTTTTTAATCTTACATGAGTATATTATGGGTATTCAATTTGCTAAGGAGATTTTATTATGAGATTAGAGATTAAAAATCAACTAAAATTGAATAATTCTTATTTTTACTTTCGCTTTTGGAAGCAGTGATTGTATTCACAGAAATGCGGGTACAAGCACTGAACAGGAATTAAATGTTTGTACCTGTGAGTTCTAAGCGAAAGCTATTTTGTAGCACAGATAATTAGATCTCGCAGATTAATCTGAGGGATAGCTAATTATCTTAATTAACCTAAGATAACTAAATTTAAAGAATAGTAGCCCTCGAGGATTAAACATCTTCGGGGGCTTTTTTTTGAAAGGAAGATTTAATATGGTAGATTTAACAAAATATATGAAGAAAGAATTAGAATTAGTTAAGCCATCTGAAATTTTGGCATTTGCTCAATATAGTAGTAAAATTCCGGATATTACAAAATTTACAGTAGGGGAACCAGACTTTAATACACCAGAGCATATTAAAGAAGCTGCTATTGCAGGGGTTAAAGCCAACCATTCTCACTATGCTCCTTCAAATGGAACACTTGGTTTAAGAAAAGCTGCAGCTAATTTCTTAAAAGAAAGATATGGATTGGAATATAATCCGGAAAATGAAGTGATTGTAACAAATGGTGCAACTGAAGCTATTTATACAGCTTTAACTTCAGTATTGAATCCTGGGGACAAAGTTGTAGTACCAACTCCAATTTTCCCATTATATATTGCAGATGCTTTATTAGTAGGTGCAGAACCAATTCTTGTTGATACATCTAAGAATGGATTTAAATTATCAGCTGACATGTTAAAAGGAGTGTTAGATGAACATGGCGATGATGTCAGAGTAGTAGTCTTAAATTATCCTTCTAATCCAACTGGTGTTACATATAGTCAAAAAGAATTGGATGAACTAGCGGATGTTATACGTGATAAACCAATTTTTGCTTTGTGCGATGAAATATATAGCGAATTATGTTATGACCAGGAACATGCTTCACTAGCTAAAAGTTTACGTGAACAAGCAATTGTATTGAATGGTGTATCAAAGTCACATGCAATGACAGGGTATCGAATTGGTATTATGACTGCACCTGCAGAGATAACAAAAGAATTATCTAAGATTCATCAATTTACAATTACTACAACAACTGCGATTGCTCAAGATGCAGCCCAAGAAGCCTTTGAAAATGGCTTGAATGATAGTCAAGAAATGAAGAAAGAATATCAAGCAAGACGTGATTATCTATATTCAAACTTAACTAAATTAGGATTTGAATGTGCTAAGCCTCAAGGAGCGTTCTATATTTTCGCAAAAATTCCAGCTGGTTTAGAACAAGATGATAAGAAGTTTATTTATGACTTAGCCGAAAAAGCAAAAGTAGCAGTAACTGCTGGCTCTTTCTTCGGTAAAGGTGGAGAACACTATATCCGTTTAAGCTATGCAACAAGTATGGAAGAAATAAAAAAAGGCGTGGCTCGAATTGCCAAGTATGTTGAAGAAGAAAGTAAATAAAACGAGGTAAGATAGATGAAAAAAATTTTGATGATGTCAGTACGTGAAGATGAAAAGGAAGCTATTGAAAATTGGAGTGAACGACATCCTGATGTGGAAGTTGGAATTGATGAAGGTGAGCTACATGCTGATACAGTAGCTAAACTTAAAGGTTTTGATGGTGTTGTTATTCAACAAAGAAGTTTAGTTGAAGATGAAGTATACGCTGAATTGAAGAATCTAGGATTAAAGCAAATTTCTACAAGAACTGCTGGATATGATGTAATTAATGTTAATTTAGCTCATAAGAATGGTTTGAAAGTAACGAATGTACCTGCATATTCACCAAGATCAGTTGCAGAATTAGCCTTAGCACATACCATGCGATTAATTCGTAATTTAGAATTGTTTGATGAAAGAGCTGAGGAACAAGATTTTAGATGGATTGGACTTAAAGGAAAAGAAATCCATACTTTGACAATTGGGATAATCGGTGCTGGTAGAATTGGTGGTACTGCAGCTAAATTGTTTAATGCTTTAGGTGCTAAAGTAATTGCTTATGATATTAAGCCAAATCCAGAATTAAATGAGGTTTTGACTTATAAATCATTGAACGAAGTGTTACAAGAATCAGATGTTATTAGTTTACATGTCGACTTGAATGAAACAACCAAAGGATTAATTGGAAGTGAAGAATTGGCATTAATGAAACCAACTGCATTTCTAATTAATGAATGTCGTGGCCCAGTTGTAGATACAGATGCTCTAATCGCTGCTTTAAAAAATAAGAAGTTAGCAGGAGCAGCTTTAGATACACTTACAGGCGAAGAGAATTTCTTTAATTTTGATTTACGTGGTAAAGAATTACCAAGTGAGCAATTAAAAGAATTAAGAGCGATGAATAATGTTATTTTGACACCGCATGTTGGTTTCTATACTAATGTCGCCGTTCAAAATATGGTTGATATTAGTTTAGATGATGTACTAGCTATTATTTCAGAGAAAAGAAGTGACCATGAAATTTAATAAAATGAGGTAAAGGATATGAATAAAAAGATTAGCTTAAAAACAGGGACAATGAATATTTTAAATGGTATTAGTATGGGCGTTGTAGTAGCCTTGATTCCATCTGCGTTAGTTGGTCAATTAATGAAAGCTTTGATGGGAGTGATGCCACATATTGCAAGTCAGGTGATTGATATTACTAACTTTGCTGCAAGTTTGCTACCTGCAATGGCTGGATTCTGTGTGGGATATCTCTTTAAAATGAATATGATTCAAATGAGTTCAATTGCAGCAGCGGCAACAATTGGATCAGGTGTAGTGAAGAAAGCTGGGACAACTTATGTTCTTGCTGGAACAGGCGATGTAATTAATGTCGCCGTAACAATTACATTTGCAGTAATCATTGCTAGTGTTATTGGAAATAAATTGAAGAATTATACAGTTCTGTTGATGCCGGTTCTTGTCTTAGTACTGGGTGGTGGACTAGGATTAATGACTCTCCCTTATGTCAAGTTAGTAACAGGATTTGTAGGAGCGATGATAAAGACTTTTACAATTCTTCAACCAGTTTTGATGGGAACATTGATGGGAATATCATTTGCAGTTCTGATTGTATCTCCGATTAGTTCAGTGGGGATAGCGACTGCCATTGGAATAAGTGGGATTGCCTCTGGTTCAGCTAATCTAGGAATTACAGCTGGTGCTTTCACATTAGCGATTATGGGAAGTTCGGTTAATAGTTTAGGAACAATCCTTGCTCATTTTATAGGAACTCCTAAAATTCAAATGGGGAATATGTTAGAAAGACCGAAATTATTCATTCCAGTGATAATTAGTTCAGGAATTATGGGTGCTTTAGGAGCTATCTTCAAAATCCAAGGAACACCTATGAGTGCAGGATTTGGTTTCGCTGGATTGATTGGACCAATGACAGCATATGAACAAATGGATCCTGGAGTAGGTAGTATGATTTTACTAACAACATTGTTTGTGGTATTGCCAATTATTTTAGGTTTGGCGATGAAATATATTTTTGTTGGTGAAAGTAAATTTGTTAAAGCTAATGATTTATTAATTGAAACTGAATAGTATTTTATCTAAAACTCGTATCTGAAAAAATTATATTAGATCATACAGATACGAGTTTTTTATCTATTTAGATTGACGATAATAATAGTAACAAAAAATGAAATAATTTGGATTTATATATTTAATAATTAATGATAACTATAAGAAACAAAGTTATTATTATAAATGGTAAATTGTAAAATTAAATTTCTATTTAATTTTACAATTTACCAAATAAAAAGAAGCTTTGATTTACGAGAAAAAATTCGTAAAATCAAAGCTTCTTTATTTTGCTTATTTTTTAGTGATATAACCTTGAGCTTTTAGTAATTCAGCACATTCAACAGCACCACCAGCAGCACCACGAGCAGTGTTGTGTGATAGGCCAATGAATTTCCAGTCATATACTTTATCTTCACGTAAACGACCGATAGAAACGCCCATACCGTTTTCGTAGTTAACATCTAATGCAACTTGAGGACGATCATCTTCAGTCATGTAGCGAATGAATTGTTTAGGAGCACTAGGAAGTTCTAATTCTTGTGGAACACCACGATAATCTTCAAGTGCTTTAATTAATTCTTCCTTAGTAGCAGGTTTTCTGAATTTAACAAAAGCAGCTGCAGTGTGTCCGTAAAGCACTGGTACACGTACACATTGAGTAGTGATAACTGTATCATCAGCTGGGACAATAGACTTACTTTCAGCATCTACATGACCCCAAATACGAAGAGGTTCTTTTTCTGATTTTTCTTCTTCTCCACTAATAAATGGAATGATGTTACCTTCCATTTCTGGCCATTCTTTGAAAGTCTTTCCGGCACCGGAGATAGCTTGATATGTAGTAGCAACTACTTCATAAGGTTCAAATTTCTTCCAAGCAGATAATGCTGGTGTGTAGCTTTGGATAGAGCAATTTGGTTTAACTGCGATAAAGCCACGTTTTGTACCTAAACGTTCACGTTGGTATTTGATAACTTCAGTATGTTCAGGATTAATTTCAGGGATAATCATAGGAACATCTGGAGTCCAACGGTGAGCACTATTATTAGAAACAACAGGTGTTTCAGTTTTAGCATATCTTTCTTCAAGTGCTTTAATTTCATCTTTAGACATGCTGACAGCTGAAAATACAAAGTCTACATTAGAAGTAACTTTTTCTACATCATTAGCATCTAAAACAACCATATCCTTAACACGTTCAGGAATAGGTGTTTCCATACGCCAGCGACCGTTAAGAGCTTCTTCGTAAGTTTTACCAGCACTACGAGGGCTAGCTGCTAATTCTGTAACTTCAAACCAGGGATGGTTATCCAAAATCGCAATAAATCTTTGTCCAACCATACCAGTAGCACCAATAACTGCTACTTTTAATTTTTGACTCATTTTAAAACCTCATTTCTCATAATTATTGATATTAAACCTATCATAAGTTAATTTTATACAAATTACAAGTAAAGAGAATGCGATTCTATAAAGAATAAATGCAACTAATTATTTTATTAAATGATGAAAAATCTTTTTAAGAAAATATTTATATTTCTTGGGAATAAGCGACTTGACTTTGAGCTAGCTCCAAGTGATATTCTGATAATTGAAATGGAGGGGGATGAATATGAACTTAACAATTACCCAAGTGTCAGAAAAGTATAATATTACACCAGATACACTAAGATATTATGAACGTATAGGACTGCTACCTAATGTTCCACGTCAAAGTAATGGAAATCGTTATTACGATGATAGTGTGCAAGAATGGATTGAAATGATTGTTTGCTTGCGTCATTCGGGTGTACCTGTTGAAAAATTAATCGACTATGCTGAAATGATTCAGAAAGGCGATTCGACGTTGCAAGCACGTGAAGATTTGTTAAAAGAGCAACTAGCTAATCTAAAAGAAAAACAACACAATCTTAACCGTTCAATTGCACGTTTGGAACATAAGATTAGCTTATACGAATCAGGAGAAATTAAACAGCATAAAAGCTATTTTACAGAATATAAGATTATGGAAGATGAATGAAGGTATAAAATTGCCTTAATCGTTTTCTTAGATTAGTACCTCTGAATTTTTGTTTTTATTAAAAAACGAACTTTATTATAAAAAATAATAAAAAAACTAGGAAAATACCGTAAAATGACGTATAATATCTAAGTATTATAAAATAGAATTGAGATGGATATTTTAGGAGGTATTAGTTTGAAAACAAGACGAAGCGACAGATTAATTGATATGACGCGTTATTTTATGGAACGACCACATACATTAGTGTCATTAACTTTTTTTGCCGAACGTTATGAATCTGCTAAATCATCAATCAGTGAAGACTTGGCTATTATAAAACGTACTGTTAAGTTAAGAGGTATAGGAATTTTAGAAACAATACCAGGTGCTACAGGGGGAGCTATTTTTATCCCATCTATTGATGAAGATGAAGCACGTGCATTTATCGAAGATATGACTGAACAACTTTCACACCAAGATAGATTATTACCTGGGGGATACGTATATTTATCTGACTTACTTGGCAGACCAGACGTTTTGAGATACGTTGGTCGTGTGATTGCACGTCAATATATAGATAAGCAAATTGATGCAGTAATGACCGTAGCTACTAAAGGTGTTCCAATTGCACAAAGTGTAGCTTCATATTTAAATGTTCCATTCGTAATTGTGCGTCGTGATTCTAAGATTACTGAAGGTTCTACAGTATCAGTAAATTATGTATCTGGGTCTAGTGAACGCATTGAAAAAATGGAATTATCCAAGCGTAGTTTGAAACGTGGTTCTCATGTATTAGTAGTGGATGATTTCATGAAGGGTGGCGGTACTGTTAACGGTATGAAGTCCATGATTGAAGAATTTGAATCTGAACTTGTGGGAATTACCGTTTTTGCAGAAGGTGCATTTGATGGTCGTCGAATGGTTGAAGATTACACATCACTATTAAAAGTTGATAGTGTCAATACAATTGATAAAACTATTCACGTAAGCCCAGGAAATTATTTAGAAAAAGTCTTTGGCAAAAAAGAAGATTAAAATATAAAAGATAGGAATGAATTATTTACGGTACATGTGTACTTAGTAAATAATTCATTTTTTTAATGAAACTTTCCAAAAAAATGATAAAATAATTATAAATTAATTATAATATATGGAGAGTGGATTGTATGGGGGATAAAAGATCTAATTTATTTCAGTTACTAAAAGCTGGAACGACAACGATCATTAATGCGTTAGGAGCAGCGATATTTACTTATGCTTTGTCATTAAAACTATTGGAAATAACAGGTTCAGCTTTGGGTTATGGAGTGAATATATTTATTGGACCAATCATTGGCCTAATTCTATCGCCAGTTATTAGTAAAGTTGTGGATAAATATCCACGCAAAAATGTCGCGATTGTAGCAGAGATAGCTTTGGTAATCTGCTTGACAATTTTCCTAATTATTTACCCACTAGCAGTGAAAACTAATCTACTGGTTGTGTCAGTAGTATTTGTAAGCATTAGTAATATTTGTGCTAGATTTTTCTCAATTTCATATCTTTCATCAACTCCAGACATAGTTTCTAAAGATTATTTGCAGAAGCTAAATGCGATTCAGACGACAGGGGTTGCGATTGCAGGAATTGCTGCATTACCATTGGCAGGATATATTTATGGAAAAATCGCATTTGAATACATAATTTTAATTGAAATTATAACTGAAATTTTGACTATCTTTTTGACGGTAATAACTAAATTTAGAGCTCATAGAAATGAAGAAAAAGCACATGAAACTGGTAAAAAGTTAATTGAAATTTTGCGAGGTAATATGGAATTAACTAGATTAACAATGATAGCTATGCTTTTGAATTTAGCAGTAACTTCATTAACGATTGGTGTTCCATATGTTGTTATTCATGTTTTGAAATATAGCTCAGTAGTCAGTGGAGATATTCAAAGTTTGTATTCTATTGGAGTAGTTCTAGGAGGAGCAGTAATAGCTGCAATTAATATAAAGAATATTACTAGATTTATCATAAGACTATATTCTTCTTTTGCGGTAGCATTATTGATCTTAGGGATCTCATTATCATTCTTTAAACATGAGACTTTGATAATCTTCATCGTATTTGAACTAATTTTAGGAATTTCAACTGCATTATCCGATCCTCCATTATTTACCTATGTTCAAGAAGTAATTCCTAAAGAAAATTTAGGAAAAGTTATGACATTCTTGTATACATTAGCACAACTTCTCACACCAGTTGGAGTGCTGATTTACAGTACTTTATTCGCTAAAATTGATTATCCAACAGTCTTTCTAATTAGTGGAATTGTAGTTAATATCATCGTTATCTTTGTACTCCTTTTCTTAGGGAGAAAAAGCAAGAATTTAGCGTAATTGTTAGAAATTAAAGAGAATACTAAGGGTGCAATCTAATCTTGATTAAGATTTATTTTGACTTCAATTTCAAACCTTGTTATCAGTGGTAAAAATAGAGTATGATACAGTAGTAAATATTAATTTGACAAGGAGAAATATTATGACTTCTAAATATGCTATCATCTTGGCTGCTGGTCAAGGAACACGCATGAAATCAAAGCTATATAAAGTACTACATCCAGTATGTGGAAAGCCAATGGTAGATCATGTATTAACTGAAATTGAAAAGAATAACATGGATGAAATTGTGACAGTTGTAGGTCACGGTGCTGAAATGGTTGAAAAAACTTTAGGTGATCGTACAAAATACGCTTTACAAGCAGAACAATTAGGAACAGGACATGCTGTTTTACAAGCTGAAAAGTTACTTGGTGATAAAGATGGTATGACTTTAATTGCTTGTGGAGATACACCTCTTTTCACAGCAAAGACATTTGAAGAATTATTTGAATATCACAAATCTAAAGGTGCGGTAGCTACAGTTTTAACAGCTCATGCTGAAAATCCATTTGGCTATGGTCGTATCATCCGTAATGAAATTGGAATTGTGGAAAAGATTGTTGAACAAAAAGATGCAACAGTTGAAGAAGCTACAGTAAAAGAAATCAATACAGGTGTGTACTGCTTTGATAATAAAGAATTATTTGCAGCATTACACCAAATTAAAAATGATAATGCACAAGGTGAATATTACCTTCCAGATGTAATGGAAATCTTCCAAAAACAAGGTAAAGTTGTTGCTGCTTACCAAATGAAGAACTTTGAAGAATCAATGGGTGTTAATGATCGTATTGCTTTATCTAATGCAACCAAAGTAATGCGTCGTCGTATTAATGAAAACTTGATGCGTCAAGGTGTAACTTTAATTGATCCTGATACAACTTATATTGATATCGATGTAAAAGTAGGGTCAGATACAGTTATCGAGCCTGGAGTACAATTAAAAGGTAAGACAGAAATTGGTGCTGATTGCTATATTGGTGCTCATTCTGAAATTATAGACAGTGTAATTGAAGATGGTGTCAAGGTTACAAGTTCTTATATTGAAGATGCTGTAATGCATAAGAATTCTAACATTGGTCCATACAGTCATTTACGTCCTAAAGCTGAAATTGGCGAAAATGCTCATATCGGAAACTTTGTAGAAGTTAAGAAAGCTGCAATTGGAAAGAATACTAAAGTTGGTCATTTAACATATGTTGGCGATGCAACATTAGGTAGAGATATTAATGTTGGTTGTGGCACAGTATTTGTTAACTACGATGGAATTAACAAGCACCATACAACAGTTGGAGATTACTCCTTCATTGGTAGTGCTTCAAATATTATCGCACCTGTAAATATTGCTGATCATGCTTATGTAGCAGCAGGTTCAACAATTACTGATGATATTGATGCACATGACATGGGAATTGCTCGTGGACGTCAAGTTAACAAAAAAGGTTATTTTGACCGTTATCCAGTAGCTGAAGCTGCACGTATTGCTGAAGAAAAAGCTAAAGAAGAATAAGAAAAAAACTAAATTTGCTTGATTTTAGACTATATTTTGACGTACTATTGTAGTAGGTAAAATAATAGGTATAAATAATTGGAGGCCGTTATGTCTGGACAATATTCTGATCCAAAGCTTAAAATTTTTGCTTTAAATTCAAATAAGCCTTTAGCAGAAAAAATTGCTGAAGCTGTTGGGGTACCTTTGGGAAAAATCTCTGTTGATCGTTTCAGTGATGGTGAAATCCGTATCAACATTGAAGAAAGTATTCGTGGCGATGAAGTATTTATCGTTCAATCAACATCTGCTCCTGTTAATGATAATTTAATGGAACTATTAATTATGATTGATGCTCTTCGTCGTGCTAGTGCAGCAACTATCAACGTTGTAATTCCTTACTATGGATATGCACGTCAAGATCGTAAGGTTCGTTCACGTGAACCAATTACAGCTAAATTAGTTGCAGATATGTTAGAAAAAGCTGGTGCAACTCGTGTAGTAGCTCTTGATTTACATGCTGCTCAAATTCAAGGATTCTTTGACATCCCTGTTGACCACTTAATGGGTGCACCATTATTGGCTGATTACTTCTTAACTAATGGTTTGGAAAAAGACGCAGTTGTTGTTTCTCCTGACCATGGTGGTGTTACACGTGCTAGAAAATTAGCAGAATTCTTGAAAGCACCAATCGCTATTATTGATAAGCGTCGTCCTAAGGCTAATGTAGCTGAAGTTATGAACATTATTGGTTCTGTTGATGGCAAACGTTGTATCTTAATTGACGATATGATTGATACAGCTGGAACAATTACTTTAGCAGCTCAAGCATTGAAAGATGCTGGTGCAGTAGAAGTATATGTTTGTGCTACACACCCTGTATTCTCAGGTCCAGCCATTGAACGTATTGAAAAATCTCCAATTAAGGAAATGGTTATTACAGACTCTATCAACCTTCCTGAAGACAAGAAGATTGACAAAGTTGTTCAAGTTTCTGTAGGTCCACTTATTGGTGACGCTATTAAACGTATTCATGAACATAAGCCAGTTAGTCCATTGTTCAAGAATCGTTTCCACAAGGAAGATTAATAATAAACATGTTGATAAGTCAGTTACTTTATGTAGCTGGCTTATTTTTTACACAAAAAAAGGGGAATTTAGGTGGATAATGTAAGAATTAGGTTGATAACTGAAGCTGATAGTGGAGAATTATATCAATTGATTGTGGATAATCGTAATAATTTGGAAAAATGGATTGAGTGGATAAGAGATATTCACAATGAAGCTGAGATGCATACATATATTCAAAAAATTATCCACACTGAACGTAAAGAAGCAACAATAACTTTTGTAATTTTACTGAATGAAAAAGTTATTGGAATGGCAGATATTAGCGATATATCATCAGATGGTAAAATAGGTGAAGTTGGACTTTGGTTAAGTGAAGAGTACCAAGGAAAAGGAATTGCAGGTGCTGTTATAAGTGAGATTGAAAAGTACTCTAAATCAAAAACAAAGATAAATACTCTGAAAATGTTAATTAAAGCTAATAATGTTAATAGTTTGAAAATGGCACATAAATTAGGATATCAAGAAGTTGAAAAATTAACATCTTGGAAAAATGGAGAAGTTAAATGGGTAGTATGTGCAAAAAAATTCTAAAAAAGTTAAAATGTCAAATCTAGACATAGGACCAATTCAAAAATTGACGCAAAAATTGTAGAATTTGCAGAAATTAAAAAATTGGTCCTGTGTCTAAAACGTAAATTAGACAAATTCGTATAATAAAAAAGCATCTATTATTTTTTAGATGCCTTTTTATTTGGATCTTAATTTTAAAATTCTTGGTAAACAGCAGGATCTTGATTCTTAGTTCTGCCATTAGGTTTATCCAAATTAGTAATAGCTGCGACTTCATCAGCTGATAATTCAAAATCAAAAATATCCAAATTGGATAATTGGTGTTTTGTAGAGTTAGCTTTAGGAATAATACCTACACCTAATTGGAATTCCCAACGCAAAATTACTTGAGCAACAGATTTATGATGCATCTTGGCAATTTCAACGATTACAGGATCTTGTAATACTGAATTAGCTCTACCTAGTGGGCTCCAAGCTTGTGTGAAAATACCATGTTCTTTATCATATTCTCTTTGAACAGCTTGAGACCAATATGGATGTAATTCAATTTGGTTTACAGCTGGCATCACACCTGTTTCATTAGCTAAACGATCAAGATGTTCAGGTAAGAAGTTGCAGACCCCAATTGAACGAACAAGACCGAATTTTTGTGCATCAATTAAAGCTTGCCATGCTTCGACATAATGATCTTCTTTAGGGTTAGGCCAATGGATGAGATATAGATCATAATAATCTAAGCCTGCACGATAAAGTGATTCTTGAATAGTAGGGATAGCTTCTTCGTATACTTGATGTCTTCCTGGAAGTTTAGATGTTACGAAGATATCTTCACGCTTAAGAGATGAACGTCTGATTGCTTCGCCGACTGCACCTTATTTTCATAATTAAAGGCAGAGTCTAATAATGAATAACCATTATTTAAAGCACTATTAATGGCATTAACTCCTGTAGCACCATTCAATTTATAAGTACCAAATCCAAGTACAGGAATTTGATTACCATCATTTAAAGTATAGTTAGGAATTTTTGCCAAAATAATCACTCCTTATCATGGGAAACACGTTTGATTACAGAATACTTCTTGCCTTCAGCTGCTTCTTGTTGTAGAGCTTTAGCTTCATCAAAGATGACATAAGGTTGGCTATCTTTTTCTTGAACGATCAGGACAGAATTATCAGCTTTCATATGATAGATTTTAGCTGCAGTATAAGCTTTATCGAAATCATAAGAGCTGGAAATTGATTGTCCTGGATTGAAAAATACATTTTCACTCATAAGATCACTTCCTTATAAATTGTGTAAATGATTTCATACTTTAATTGTACCATTATTGTCAAAAATTTCTATATTCCAAACTTGTGAGAGTGATACTGATATGCTAAGATTGTGTAAATTAATTTTGAAATGAGATGATAGAATGGACTATCAAAAATTGCCATTATTTATACATGATTATCCACAGGAGGCAGTAATCAATCCAGATCATGAACATTTGGATTATAAGCTACCAGAAAAATTAATTTATGCTTTTGTGACTAAAGAAAATATTGATAAATTTCTAGCAAAGTATTCTTATCGAATTGTAGGGAGTATGGAAACTATTTCTTTTAATCCCAATGTCTATGAAATTGACTATGAAGGACAAAAAATAGGGCTATGTCAGGCTCCGCTTGGGGCACCAGCAGCTACACAACTATTAGATTGGCTAATTGGTTATGGAGTAAGGAAAGTATTAACTGTTGGTTCATGTGGAGCATTAGAAGATTTTGAAGAAAATGAATTTGTTATCCCAACAAAGGCTATTAGAGATGAAGGAACCTCGCTACATTATTTGCCTGCTAGTGAAAGTATTGAGTTGACTTCAAAATTTGTGAAACAGGTAGAACAAATCTTACAAGACTTTAATTATCGAATTCATGAAGTTACAACATGGACAACCGATGGCTTTTATCGAGAGACTGTGGAGTTAGTCAATCATTATCGTAAATTAGGTGTTGCTACAGTTGAAATGGAATGTGCCGCTTTAGCTGCATGTGCACAATTTAGAAATGTGGATTTTGCGCAGATTTTATTCACAGCGGACTCACTAAAAGATGTTGATAATTATGACGAACGAGATTTTGGAATTAATTCACATCTAAAAGTATTAAAAATAGCGACAAAAGTTATGGTGAAATTAAAAAACTAATAATTTAGCTTGTCTTTAACAATAGAATTATGCTAAATTGAACTTATTACTTTTAATGAAACGAGGAAATTTATTTGATTACTGTAAGTGATTTAAGTTTAAACTTTTCTGGACGTTTACTCTATGATGATGTTAATTTGAAATTCACTCCAGGAAACTGCTACGGTATTATTGGTGCTAATGGTGCTGGAAAGTCTACTTTCTTAAAGTTACTTGAAGGAAAGTTAGAACCAACAACTGGAAATATTTCAATTGGTAGTAATGAACGTATTTCAAGCTTGAACCAAGACCACTTTGGTTTTGAAGAATTCACAGTAATGGAAACTGTCATTCAAGGCCATAAAAAGCTCTATCAAATTATGAAAGAGAAAGATGCGATTTATGCTAAGCCTGACTTCTCTGAAGAAGATGGGATTAAGGCTGCAGAACTTGAAGCTGAATTTGCAGAGATGGATGGTTGGAATGCAGAAGCAGAAGCATCACAACTTCTACAATCTTTAGGCATACCAGAATCCTTGCATGATGCTAAGATGAGCGAATTACCTGAAAGTGATAAGGTTAAAGTTTTATTAGCACAGGCTTTATTTGGTGAACCTGATATTTTATTATTAGACGAACCAACAAACGGTTTAGATGTACATACAATTTCATGGTTAGAAGACTTTTTGGCAGATTATCAAAATATCGTAATTGTAGTATCTCATGACCGTCATTTCTTGAACCAAGTATGTACACATATGTGTGATGTGGACTATGGCAAGATTAAGTTATATGTTGGTAACTATGATTTCTGGTTAGAATCTAGTCAGTTAGCTGCTAAACTTCAAGCAAATGCAAATGCTAAGAAAGAAGAAAAAATCAAGGAATTGCAAGAATTTATTGCACGTTTCTCTGCTAATGCTTCTAAATCTAAACAAGCTACATCACGTAAGAAACAACTTGAAAAAATTACATTGGATGACATTAAGCCATCATCAAGAAAGTATCCATTTATCAAATTTGAAATGGAACGTGAATTAGGAAATGACTTAGTTAAGGTTGAAAATGTTAGCCATACTATTGATGGTGAGAAGATTCTTGATAACGTAAGTTTTATTATTCGTCCTGGCGAAAAAGTAGCTTTATTATCACGTAATGACTTAGCAACCACAACTTTAATGCAAATCTTAGCTGGTGAAATTGAATCCGATGAAGGTACTGTAACTTGGGGACAAACAACAAGCCAAAGCTACATGTCAAAGGACTTAAATGCTAGTTTTGATAATGATGAATTAAGCATTTTAGATTGGTTACGTCAATTTGCTACTAAAGAACAAAATGATAATACTTTCTTACGTGGTTTCTTAGGTAAGATGTTGTTCTCAGGTGATGACATTGATAAGCAAATTAAAGTATTATCTGGTGGCGAAAAGGTTCGTTGTATTCTAGCTAAAATGATGTTAGAGCGTGCTAATGTGTTATTGATGGATGATCCAACTAACCATTTAGACCTAGAGTCAATTACTTCGCTTAATGATTCAATGATTGATTTTAAAGGTTCAATTATCTTTACATCTCATGACCATGAGTACATTCAAACAATCGCAAATCATATTATTGAAGTAGGTCCTAAAGGAATTGTTGATCGTTTTGACACTACTTACGATGAATTCTTGGCATTAGATTCAGTTCAAGAACAAGTTGAAAAATTATATTAAGAAAATACAAGGTCATGCCTTTCTGTTGGAAGTGCATGGCTTTTTTCTTATAATTAAGTTTGAGGTGATTAATATGAAAATTACTTGGCATGGACATGCTTTTATTGAAATTCAAGTTGCCGGAAAGCAAATTCTAATTGATCCTTTTATTACTGGAAATCCATTTACTAAGACCAAACCAGAAGATTTTAATCCAGATTATATTCTATTAACTCATTCACATCATGATCATGTGGGAGATACGGAAGAATTAGCTAAAAAATCAGGTGCGACAATCGTAACAGAAATGGATATGGCTAATGATTACGCCCAAAAAGGTTTCAAAGTTGAAGGTCCCAATTATGGTGGAACAGTGCATTTTGATTGGGGTGATGTTAAGATTATCCCAGCTTGGCATACTACTGCTAATGTGCCTTTAGGTATGGCAACAGGCTTAGCTTTAACAATTGAAGGAAAATTAATTTATATCGCTGGAGATACTGGTTTATTCAGTGATATGAAGCTAGTTGGACGTAAGCAACAAATTGACTTGGCATTCTTACCAATTGGCGATTATTATACAATGGGACCTGACGATGCTGCCTATGCTGCTTCATTAATTGATGCTAAAAAAGTTATTCCATATCACTTCAATACGTTTCCACCAATTAAGCAAGATGTAAATGACTTTTGGAAGGACGTTCCTGAAAATATGAAATTTACAGCTGAAATTGACAAACCTTTTGAATTATAAAATACTAAATTGACAAAAAAGCCTGGAATGAAAATTCCAGGTCTTTTTCTTAATATCTAATTTTGGTAACTTCACCAGAACTGAAAATTTGTCCGTCAGTAAGAACAATTCTTCCTAGGTCATCAATGGTAGAAACTACACCAGTTATTATTTTATTTCCTTGTTTAATGCGAACTTCTTTACCGATAACAACAGATAATTTGCGGTATTCATCCATAAAATCAGCAGAAGTATAGTTACGATAAATGGCAAAAAATTCATCCAAGCAACATGCAATAAAAATATTTCTGGATACATGGTATTCTTCTGCTAAATCTTTAAGTGAACCAACTCTTTCCCTAAGTTCAGCAGGGAACACTTCTAGGGGAGTAGTATAGTTTATACCAATTCCGATAATAACTTGTGAGATACTTTGAGTTTCAAGGTTAGCAACACCTTCAGTTAAAATGCCGCAAATTTTCTTACCATCAAGTAATACATCATTAACCCATTTAATTTCTGTATCTTTGTGGAATAACTTTTTGATAGTACGACTAACTGCAATAGCGACAGCAGTAGTCAACAAACCAGGATTTAAATCGTTTTGATGTTGATTTTCAAGCAAGATGCTCATATAAATACCGGTATTCTTGGGTGATTCGAATTTTCTGCCATAGCGTCCATAACCGGCCGTTTGTTGATCACTAATGATTACCAGTGGTTCAGTAGAATGACGTTGACTACTGATGTTTTTAGCTTCAGAGTTAGTTGAACCAATAGTTTCATAAACGTGTAAATCAAGATTATCAGTATGTAAATATTTGTTAATAAGCGCAGTATTCAATACTCCATTATCAACTAGACAATATCCTTTTCTTGTTTTACTGGAAATTTCATAGCCTTGTTCTTTTAATTGTTTAACAGCTTTCCAGACTGCTGTTCGAGAAATATTTAGTTGATTGGATAATTCTTCTCCAGATGTATAATTTCCTAGATTTTGAATAAAATAATTTAAAACAGCTTTTTCAGTGTTCATGTAATACACCTCAATATCAATGATATACTAATTGTAGCAAATTCAAAGACTTAGTAAAGTTTAATTCAGATTCTTTTTCTGAGAAATAAAAAGTGGTACGTTAGTAAAGATTGAGAGGTGTAGAGTTGATGAGAGTAAAGAAAAAATATTTAATAGAATGGCTATTAATAATTTTAAGTGGTATTCTTATCTATTTTTTTGTTGATAATGATGCTTTTTTATATAAGGATCCAGTTGCTCAAATTGTGAGTGTAACAAATTCAAAAGCAACTAAAACAGAAGATACATATAAAAATAAGGATATGACGACGGAACAAACTTTAAAAGTGAAAGTTCTTAACGGTCATAGAAAAGGAGAGGTGTTAACAGCCAAGAATACTTTTTCTAAATCAGGCGGGTATGATCAGAGATTTTACCGTGGACAAAAAGTTTTTGTGAAGTTTGAGAATTCAAATGGCAAAGTAATGGCAATGATAAATAATTATAAGCGGGATGTTTATTTAATAATGCTATGTTGGGCGGTAGTAGTATTACTATTCTTAGTCACACAAATTAGAGGATTTACTTCGTTAATTAGTGTCATTTTGAATTTCATAATTTTCTTGCTATGTGTACAACTAGATGTTAAATGGAATATTAATAATTTCTTCTGGATATTCGCAACAGTTGCGGTAATTTTTCTGGCTTTATCTTTGGTGTTAGTAATTGGTTTTAATTGGCAATGTCTAGTAACATTTAGTTCAATATTTATCGGAACAACTTTAGCGATGATAATTGGAGTAGTGGCGATGCAAGTGACTAATGATAAAGGAGTTCATTATGAGGCTCTAGACTTTGCTACTCAGTCACCAAAACAACTATTTTTAGCGGCCACTGTGATTGGATTATTAGGGGCTGTTATGGATGCAGCTACTGATATTGTATCAACCTTATTTGAAATGAAACGTACTCAACCTGGAATTTCTAGAAAGCAATTATTTATTTCAGGACAAAATGTTGGAAAATCAATAATGGGGCCATTGGTAAATGTCTTGTTATTAATCTTTTTTGCCGAAACTGTAACAATGGCAGTTTTATTTTTCAGAACTGGAAATTCAATTGCATATACGTTTGAATGGACAATGTCATTAGGCATTATTCAAAGTTTAATTAGTGGGATAGGGATTACGTTAGTTATTCCTTCAGCTAGTTTACTGAGCTCATTAGTATTGGGTGGTGATAAAAAATGAGTACAATCACACTACTAACAATAATTTTATTCATACTAATGTGGATAGTTGGTGGAAAAAGAGGATTGGCTTCTTTTTCAAGTGTAGCGTTAAACTTCATACTCTTGTTTTTGACGGTAATTTTTATTTCAATTGGAGTACCAGCTTTATGGACAACTATTTTTGCGGGAATAGCGATTTTAGCTGTTACTATTTATATGGGAAATAGCGATGAAAAAACGACTAATATAGCGTTTGGAGCTACTTTGATTTCATTAGCGATAGTTGTTGTAGTTATGGTTCCTTTTATTAAATTAGTTGGAATTCAAGGTTTTAGTCCAGAACAATCAGAAGAAATAGAAGCTTTTAATTTATTAATCGGAGTAAATTTTGAAAGTATCGTAATTTCAACTATGATCTTGAGTACTTTAGGAGCGATTGCGGAAGCTGCGATTGCTATTGCAAGTGGTTTAGATGAAATAATTGAACAACAACCAGACATAACGTTGCCGGCTTTATACACAAGTGGACGAAATATAGGATTACAAATTATGGGTATGACATTTAACACTTTATTTTTTGGAATGTTTGGTGGAGATTTAGCATTGTTCATCTTGCTATATAAATTAGATGCGACATTTGGATATTACTTAAATTCCAAAATATTTGTAGCAGAATCAATGGAAGTTTTATTCTCATCAATTTCAATAATCTTAGTAATTTGGATAACAACTTATATGATGGGAAAGAAAGTCAGACGGACATAAAATTCTCTGAAAATATTGACAAAATTTTCTTATCAAGAGTAGAATTTGAACTAAGTTAGTACAGTTAATTAGCATTAATAAGATGCTGAAATTATATAAAAATGAAGAGTCTACTCTAAGTTATCCGATAAGAAAATCGAATAGTAAGTAAAGCATAAAATTAGATGGGGTTTTCTTATCTAGTTTTATGCTTTTTTATATGGACAGGATGTGATAATTATGGCGTATTCAACAATTGTTACTAAAGATGAAGGGGCAGTTATTATAGTTGATAATATTGATACTAAACGAAATAAAGCTGAACATAAAATAATTCAATTAAACAAAGAAGCCAAAATATACTTAGTTTCTTTTGGAAAGTATGAATTAGATGGATTAGTTTGGGATAGTCTGATAAAAGGATTTCAGATGAGAGTTAACCAACCAATAGCCACGTTTAAAGAATGTATACTTAGATTTGAAGAATATCTAAGAAGTTTAAAAGATAACTATAGAAAAGATCTTTATATTCAAAGAATAATTTGGACAGCTTTAAATAACCTAACTTTAAATGGCGGAATACAAAGCTTGGTAGAAAATATTAACCGAATATATAATACATTATCAATTGATAGACAAGTAAATGAAGAAGCTACTCCAATTTTGATTAATGAGCTAGCTAACTTTTTAAATCAAAATAAAATATCCATGGATCAAGAAAGTTTTAATAAATTAGTCGAAATTGTTAAAGATGCTTATTTATATCCTAGAAAGAATTTACAAGATTATATGGGAATTTGTCTTGTAGGTGTGGGCAATGACGAAACCAGTATTAGTGCAACAAGCTATAGATTATATGGAGTAACAGAAAATAATAAATTATTAGCTAGTGTTCAACAGATAGGTAAGGGTATTATCAATCTTGAAAAATCTGAAGCAACTGAAATTATGATTGGTGGCATTTCTCAAACTTTTATGGATGATTTTTACTGGAATTTGAATAATAGTAATAATCCTAATCTATTACAAGCTACAAGTTCATTATCTGAAATTGCTCAAAATGAATATAATATCTCACAAGAAATTTTAAGAAATAAGAGTTTAGATGATATCAGTGACTTTTTATTCAATGTATATGGGATACATCGCCAGTTAGAAATAGCACAGGTAGGGGAAGATTTACAAGCAAATAAAGTAAAGCTAGTAAAATTTTCTTTATTAGATGAACCGATAGTAATAGAAAAAGAGTTAGGGGTGAACAATTAATGGAAAAAATGACGGAAAAACAAAGAATATTCTGCAGTATATACCCATATACGACAAAATATATAGAGGCTTTTAATAATGAATATTCCGATAATAATTTGAGAGATGAAGTTATTGATTATTTAAATAAGGTAATTCATAAGTTTAGCAATAGTAGTGTTTCTCAAAGCATAGATATAAATATTTGTTTAGTTTCTAATGGAAAAGAACAGTCAGAAGTTTTTTTAGATATCTTATATAAACTCATTAAAGTGCTCAATCCTAGTTTTGGTGATAAGACTTATATTATGCCTGATCAATATGAATATCTGGAAAGTGTAGAAAATAATGCATTTATAATAATTCAAGATGCTAAGTCTGCCTTTGGTGGAGATTTACCTGAAGATAGACGCGGATATAAGATCGATTATAAAAACTATATAATGGAAATACTTGAAAGAGCTGATAGTCAAAAAGTAATCTTGTTAGAAGATACGGAAGAAAATATTAGCTATATAAATTCTTTAGAAGAAGTGAAAAACAATCTTACTAATTATTTCGTAATTAGAGATTTGACAATTGAAGAAGCTATCAATTATGGCAAGAGTCTCCTATATAATCAAGGTCTAAGTTTAGAAGATGATATTTTATATGGAAATGTATTAAAGTCATATGTGCAAAAAAGCAAGCATTTGACCAAGCGTGTTGTTGAACTTTTTAATAAAAAGATATTAAATAGTTTTGCTAAAAACAGTAGAATGTCGAATGTAATTGACAAAAAATCAATCTTGGATGCCACAAGTGTATATAATCCTAAGTTAGTTAAACAAATCTTGGATGAATTAGATAGTCTACAAGGATTGGATAATGTGAAGCAACAAATTCATGAGATTTGTGAGGCAGTGGAAGTTTCACAGGCAAATATTGGAAATATGGAATTATCTAGAAGACATCATATGATTTTTGAAGGACCACCTGGAACTGGTAAAATGACAGTTGCTAGAATAGTTGCACGTTTATTCTATGCACTAGGAATTTTAGAAAATACAACTGTAGTTGAAACTAAACGTAATGAATTAGAAGGTAAATGGGTTGGTGATTTAAGTGGAAAAATCAATGAAAAAGTAGATTCTGCTTTAGGTGGAGTACTTTTCATTGATGAAGCCCATCAACTTTATAATAAAGAAGATCCTTATGACAAAGGGAAACAAGTTATTCAGGCATTTGTACCTCGACTAGAAAATGACGGGGAAAAGTTTATCGCAATTATCGCAGGATATACTAAAGAAATGGAAGAATTTTTGAAATTTGATCCAGGATTGGCTTCCCGTTTTCAACATAAAATAATTTTTGAATCATATAAGCCCCAGGTTGTAGCTCAAATAGTAGTTAATATTTTGAAGAAGAACAAAATAGAGTTTAATGAAAAATATGTAAAAGCAGTGGCAATTAATCTGTATGATCAAATTCCAGATGATAAAAAGTCTAATGCACGTTGGGCAAGAAACTATGCTCAAAAATTGATAGAAAAGCAATTGAGTTATTGTGCTAAGCATCCACAATTTCCTAGAAATAGATTGTTTAATGAAGTCCTAAGAGATAGTGTTAATTGGCAAATAGGGGGTTAGACTATGACTGCAGAATTAGGAATAACAAATGGTTATGGAGTAGTTCTGGCTGCTGATAGTAGTCTAACAATGCAAGACCATAGCTCCCGAAAATATTATATAACTGGACAAAAAATTTTTAAGCTATCATCGAAGCATAGTGTAGCTATTATGTTTTATGGAAATGCTACAATCAATGGTCAAAAAATACAATCAATTGTTGAAGGCTTTAACCAATACTTGGGTGAAGAGACATTAAATAAATTTACAGAATACGTCCAGCTATTTAAAGAATATCTGATTAAATCAGCAAACAGAGAATATGAGCAATATATTAAGCAGAAACTAGAAGATATATTGAACAATTTACATAGCACTTACAAAACTCAAGACTTGTTAGGAAATCTGATTGAAGTGAAAAAAGAAATTCAAGAAGAAAAAATACCTTATACTTTTCAAGAGTTTCAGAAATTCATGAATCAAGATCGAATGAGTCAGTTTTTGATTAGTGAAGATAATAAGTATACGACTGAAGAACTAGAGTATGCGTATTATATGCTAGTTAGTCAAACTGTATCCAATTTTTATACGACAGGAATTGTATTAGCAGGAAAAGGCAAGGAAGAAAATTATTGTTCATTATGGAATAGTGAATTATATGGTGTTTTAGATAGTAAAATTTTCTCAATAAAGGAAATATCAAGTTCTTCTAATTATAGTAATTTATACAAATTTGCCCAAAGTGATGGTGCTGATGCTTTATTGTTAGGTGTAGATAGAAAAGTTAGCGATGCCTTTTATAATAATTTGTATATAAAATATCAAGGTACGGATACTATCGAAATAACAAAAGCATTTCAAAGAACAGTTGATGATTACTATAACAAATTTTATCGAGCATACATTAATGGTTTAACCTTAGATAAGGTGGCTAATTTTGCTAAACAATTAGTTTTAGCTACTATGATTAGGCGTAACTTTTTTGACAATAATCAAATAGTAGGTGGAAGCATTGATGTTTTAACTATCGCAAGTAATGGTAAAGTATCTTGGATGAAAAAAGGGAAAAATGTACGAGATATAGAGTTAAAAGTTACGAGTGAAGAAAGAACAGGTCATAACTTAAAGAAGCCGAGAATTTCAGATGAGCCTGAATTAACATTTGACGAGTGGATAGAAAAGCAAATAAGTTTAGCTGAAAAGGTTGTTAATAGAGAAGAAAAGCAAGATGATGAGGACTCAAAAGATGAGATATCATTTAAAGAATGGATAAATCAGCAAATAAAAAGTGCTGAGGAAATCGTAAAGAGAAATGAGTGAAACTATGGATAACGAAAAATTTGAAAAAGAAGCGTTGCAAGTAGTAGAGAATTTTTTAAAGAGTAATACACAGGTATTAATAGTATCTGGACGAGCTGGTAGTGGAAAGTCGACGTTGGCTGGAAAAATTTATGAATTAGCAAATAAGAATAATGGGTCTGAATATTCCCAAGCACAGATCCTATCTCCTACGGGTCAATCTGTAGGTCTAATTAAACAAAAATTTCCTCAAATTCCAGAACAAGATTGTCAAACGATCTATCGTAAAATCTATCGAAGAGCAACAAAAAAGATTGATGATGGAGATAATTTAATATTTGATTTCAAATTGAACAAACAAGAAGATAAGAATGTTTTTATTATAGACGATGCTTCTTATATTTCTGATGAAGAAAGTAATAAGGGAAACTTACACTTTGGTTCTGGAAAACTATTAACGGACTTATTGACTTCTACTCAAATTTTTGAAAAAGGTAATGTCAAAATAATATTTATTGGCGATGAATATCGATTATTACCAATTAGAGATACTAGTGCTAAGGCTTTAAAGCAAACTTATTTTGAAGAGTTAGGCTTAAATACTATGAAATACGAATTGAAAACTCAGTATCGTATGCATGGGGAACTAGCTAGAGGTATAGATAAATATGCCGAATTGATTACTAGTGTAGAAAATCATCAAAAAATAATACCTTATGAATTTAAAAATACTGGTAATGTTAGAAATATTGATGAAGCTGATTGGAGTAAGGAAGAAAAGAAACAAAAGATTGCTGGGCAATTTAATCGTGACAATAAGAGAAATAAGGTAGTAGTAACTTATTCAACTAGGGCAGCCCAAGAATATAATAAATTGATCCGTAGAAAACTTCAAAATATGGAAGATGCGCCAATTAGTAGTGGCGATTTAGTAGTCTTTTCTAAAAACCAATATGATTTACTTGTAATGGATGCTGCAGGTAATGAGTTTAATGAGGACTTTTTCACTGGAGATATTGCGGAAATAATCGCAACCTATGATCGAAAGTCAAGTAATGTAAGAGTTAATAACCAAGATGTAACTTTGTCTTATGCAAAGGTTAAATATCGTTTGGAACGAACAGGAAAAGAGTATGTGAGCTACTTATTAGAAAATGTTCTAAATTCAGACGATTCTCAACTTTCATCAGATGAGAGGACAGCACTGTTTTACGATGCTGAAGAACGTATAGGAATTACAGAAACTCCAGAAGAACATCGCCGCCATATTAAAAGTAATAATGAATACTGGGAAGCAGCCGTAAAGAAATTAGCCAATATTGGAGAAAGTGGATTATCTGTATCAGATAAGGATAGGATAAGAGAACTTTTGAGAAAGCATCCGATTTGTGATCCTAAAAATGAATGTGAAAGGTATCAACTATTAGACAAGATTTATCAGGATAAATTTTATAATAGCATTCAAGTGAAATATGCTTATGCGATGACTGGTCACAAAGTTCAAGGAAATGAATGGAACGATGTATATGTAGATTTTACTGACAGAAATGGATTAGATGAATCTAGTTTACGCTGGACTTATACAGCTTTATCAAGAGCGATAAAGAATGTATTAGTATTTAACGCAACCAGCTTATTTGGTAACTTTGATATCTCAAATGAATTTATTGGTAAAAAGAAGAATCTTGAAAAAGAAAGAGAAATGGCAACTAAGATTGAAGAGTATCAATTTAATGATGAAAAGATTGCTCGCTTAGTAGATAAGGTGGAAGAAATTTCTGAAAATAATGGTTTAGTTGTTACTAATATCGATGATAGAAATTTTGAAAAACAATATTTTGTTTTGATTTATCTAAGTGATGTTGAAAATAATAACTATGTTATGCAAGCATATTACAATAGTCGGAAATTTTGGACTAAAGCAACACTTCGTAGCAAGGTAGAAATAGCAGAGAAATTAGAGTCGATTGGAACAGAATTTAGAAAGATAAATCCAAATTTTAGAGGAAGTGCGGACAATGAATGATGTTGAAAAAATGATAGCAGTTCGCGATGTTGATGGATTAAATGATGCGATTAGTTTTTTAAGAAAAGATGGTAGGCTAGTGGAAGCTTACCGTGTATGTAAATTGGCACAACAAAACAACCTAGATGTAACTGCATCTGCAGTATGGGTATTGTATGATTTTTTAAAAGCTGATAGTGAATTTACGAAATACATGAGACTTGTTCAAGAAAACTACGAGATTCAAAAGACTATATTCTCTGATGATTATGAAATTGGATATTTCTCATTGTATATAAAACTCACACAAGCACAAATAATAAGAAAAGCTTGGGAACTTAGTAAGCAAGAAAAATGGGATGAATTACATAAGTTAGTGACAACTTCGTTTACATTTTTTGTAAATCAAGAATTTAATTTATCTGATTGGGATAGCGAATTAACAAGTACCGATAACTATTATTCCGGAAAAAATCAAATGTTAGGGATAAGTGGCTTTTTAGGCGATTTAATAAGCTGTTATGTAAGAAGTGAGTATTTTTTACATACTGATATCCAAACTATTATGAATGAAGTTCTAAATTTCTATTCAAAGTATAAAGACAATTATATTTATATGGGTAAAATTCTAGGAATAATGTTGACAGCGGTCATTTGGGAAAAATATAAATCCAAAGATTATGCAGCAATTGATAGATGTTGTAAGTTGGTTGTTAGAGAAATAGATAGAGAACATTTTTCTGGAACACCATTTGAGTTGATTCTGGTCTTATCACAGATTAAATACTATCAATTGGGTAATAATAAAGTTGAGATTACTAAAAGAGAAAATGGATATATTTATCTAGTAGAAAAAGTATTAGATTTTAGCAAAATACCTGATGATTATTTGTCGCCTACTAAAAATGTGATGGAAGACAAAGAGTATGCTAGTAAAATTATCCAGATTATGCAAGGTTACGCAAAATCGCTATGTAATAGAGCAGATAGTATAGAAAGATACTTAAAGGTAGTGCTTGAAATCTTTGCTTTGGAAAAAACGAAGAGATTACGCGAATACAGAGGACATTATGGTAAGAACTTGATTAATGATTTTATTCGAGTTTATGGATATGTGGAATATGAGCAAGATAAGAAACATTTAATTCAAGAATATGGTAGCTTTTTGAAGAAAAAGGAACAGTTATCATATAACGATGACTTGATACGTGAAAGTATTGGTGAAAATATAATCTATCTCGTGTATAAAACTACTCCTAAGGAATTCGAGAATTTAACAGATACATTGATAGCTGAATTGCCAGTAACAATCTTTGAAAATAAAGTCACAGAATTTAATAAGGCTTTATTAATTACTAAGTTTAATATCAGCAATCCTAAAGAATACCTCAGATTAATGACTTGGGTACTATCGAATGACAAGTCATTTGTAGTTGAGAATTTTAAAGAAGTAGAGAATCCTGACGATCCATCTCGTCCTTATCCAAGTGACTTTTCAAAATTATTGAGTAGTTATTATACGGCGGTATCAAGAACAAATTCGGATATTTTAGCAAGCTTGGATTTGTGGCTAGATAAACTTTCTGAAGTAAAGAAATTTTATACTAGTAATAAAACTGTTGTAGAGTTCTTAAGAATATTCTTGAAATTAGCTAAAGAAAAATCCGATTCTCTAACTCAACAACAGGTACAAGTTATTATTGATAAATTAGGTAGTGTAGTTTTTGAAAATTATAAGGGAAATAAATGGATTGGATACTATTATTGCAAGATTTTATTGGATCATGACTTTGATGAAGAAGTTGGTAAAGCATTTGATAAATTCTTGGTAACTGATAGAGGTAATAGTTGGCTCTGGAAAGCTTATGCAGATTTTGTAAAAGATGATAGTGAGCTTAGAATAGCAGCTTTATTTGAATTCTTAAAGACTAAAGGTGATAGTGATGAAGTTAGAAAAGAAATCATAGAATATTTGGTTGCAGCTAAAAATCCAGAATACTATGGTCCAATTAAGTTTGAATTATCTAAGATTAAGGACAAAGAATATAAGGCTAAGTTTGAAAATCTTCCTTGGTATGTAGAAACTCAATTGCCTGAAAATAACCAGGAAATTTATCGTAAATTTACTAAGATGATTGAGCAGAAATTCAATGAAAAAATAGAAAAGAGTAATTTTTATGTTGTTGGTTCAGATGGAAAGAAATTCATTGATATTGTCGTTTTAGATAAAAATGGCGAAAAAGTTGAAGGAATTATTATTGACGAAGAATTGTTGAAAAAAATAAACTTATATGAATGTTATTTTGCTAGATTGGTACCTAAGAAAGTGAAAAAAGCTGGAATGAAGCCACGCTTTGAATTGGTGGGCGATGTAGAAGAAACTACAGATTATACATTTAAAGTGAGGTTTATCCAAAATTATGAGGGTGTTTATAAACGAGGTTTGGATCCTTGGGATAATAGAGATCTCATTGTGACAGATTATGAAAATAAACGTATTCCAGCATGGATGGTTGAAGAATATCATTTACAAAATGATGATAAAGTGAAGGTAACCCAAAAAATTAAGCAAAAGAAAAATAAACTACTGTGGCAGATTGTTGATATTAAAAAATTAGAGACTGAGTAATAGTTAGATTTGATATAATGTAAGTGGATACTATAGAAAAGGAAAGATTGCTTATGAAAAAACTCACTATCATTAGTTCAGTCATAATAAGTTCATTACTCATATTGACTGGGTGTGGATCTAATTCTAGTAAGAAGTCAAATGTAACTTCTAAGGTTAAAGTTGTTAAACAATCATCAAGTAAGAAAAGTCAAAAAGGTGTAGCTAAGAAGAAATCAGGTTCTTTATGGAATAACGATAAGGACAGCCACCTAGAAGATTTTATGAAACAATGGGGAGAAGTCATGAACCAAACCTACACAAAGTATGATGGAACCAATAATATTCAAACGGCTTCAGGAATGAATTATCCTCAAGATTTTAATAGTGCTACAGTAAATGGACAAAATGTTTCAATGGCATGGGATAAAAAAGGAACAGGTAAAAATGATTACAATGTTGTAGCCATCTATAACTACAATAAATCTTCAAGTTCTAGTATAACTTATGCATTTACTTTAGCTGATGGTGAACCTATTGTTTTAGTAAATGAGGGTAGTGGGAATAACTGGAGTGAAACTAAGAATAAATCACTTAAAGAAAATTTCGTGAATATCTTTGATGGTAAAGCTACTCATGTTGAAAAGCCAAAAGTATCATCAAGTAGTAGTACAAAAAGTTCGAGTTCGACTAAAGCAACAGAAGATTTAGGCGAAGGACGTGGAGGATACGTAATTACGCCAGAAGCAATGAGAGGGACATGGTATTCTAAAGATGAAAATGGAATGAGAAAATTAGTGATTTCTGACCATGAAATTACATTTATTAGCCCAGATGGGGAAACAAACCACGCTATTTTATATAAAAGAACCAATGATATACCTTCTGATGTCAGTGAGTCTGAACGTCAAAGTAAGGAAGAATGGAAAAGTGCTGGTAATATAGGTACTAATGGCATTAGTATGAGAGGTTGGTATCAACAACAAGGTGGAGGTGAACATTTCTCTACACATGAAGAAGAAATAAATGGACAAAAAGTACCACTTGTTCTCTACGGTTTTGGAGCCAATGATGCTACAGATTTAGTTTACTATCCGAGCGAAGATTTAGCCAAACAACAAAGTGATGTTAAATATGGGGATATAGATTATAAATTTTAATATAATTTATAGCAAAAGACTGATAATCTATTTTAATTTTTATAGATTATCAGTCTTTTTAATATCTAGATAAAGTGCAGTACGACTACACCAATAAACATAGTAATAAGGCCTAAGATTCTCATTAGATTAATAGGATTAACCTTGGAATGAAGTAGGCCCCATTGATCAATAATTGCACTGAAGAAAAGTTGCCCGAATAATACCAATACAATTACTTGACCGGTGCCAATTTGTGGAACTAGCCAAGCACAGCCTAGAACGTATATGGCACCTAAAAATCCTCCAATCCAAAGCCACCATTGCTTACTAAAATCTTGGTAAGCTAACTTTAAATTTGAAATCTGTACAGGAAGGATCAGTACAATAATTATTAGCAATAGAGCACCAACAGTAAATGAAATCATCGCAGCATGTAATGATGATTTTAAAATAACGCCTAAGTGACCGTTAATAGCAGTTTGAGTAGCCATTAAAACACCTGCGAATATTCCTAATAATTGATAAGGTAGTAAATGATGTTGCTTTTTAGCCATTTTATCTTTAGGCATGAAAGATCCTGTTGCTAGTAGCATACCACCTGCCACCAACACTAAACCAACTAGTTTGATAATAGTAAATTTAGAGATTGGAGATTTAAACAAACCAAATTGATCAATAATTTGTCCCATAACAATCTGTCCAAAGATAGGTAGTACAGCTGTTTGAACGCTACCTAATTTAGGAAAAAGCAAAATATTGGTAGTTAAACCAATTACTCCCAAAACACCACCTAGCCAAATCCACCAAGGGTTGCTAGTAATCGTGGTCGTACTTACTAAAGGAGAAGTACCTGTAAGTATGAGCAGAACATTTAAAAAGATAGCCCCAACTACAAATGAAATCATTGAAGCAAGAAAGGAAGAGCCAGATACACTACCTAGTCTGGAATTAATTGCAGTTTGGATAGCTAGTCCACTTCCCATAAAAACAGGAATTAAAGCTAGTAGTAACATGTAATCACATCCTAATAATTATTACCCTTACTATACAAGTTAGAGTTAGCTATAAGTCAATGATTAATCTTCAAAAACAAATTTTTCAATAGCTTTAGCTAAACCATCATTGTTGTTAGTATCAGTAACATAATCAGCTTTTTCTTTAATTGTATCAATCGCATTTCCCATCGCGATACTAAATCCGCCTTTTTCAATCATAGAAAGATCATTATTTTGGTCACCGGCAGTTAAAATTTCGCTAGCATCAATGCCTAAATGCTTCCCTAATTCGATAGCTGCATTTCCTTTTGTAGCTAGAGGATTCATAAATTCAAAGAACCATTTTTCGCTACGGATGCAATCAAATTTATCTAGCAAATCTTCAGGCAAGTTAGGTAGGGCATTATCGATGTTTTCTGGATAATCAGCCCACATAATTTTAGCAATTTCGATATCTTCAGGTACTTCTGTTACAGGACGATATCTAAGTTGCATATGAGTATAGAAAGTATCTAAAACAGAATAATAGTTAATATCAGGAGAAGTAACAAACAATTGAGAATCAGTAGTAATTGTCTGCATATTAACTTTTAATTCCTTACTAATAGCGTCAAGATGTTTGAAATCAGAAAAGTCTAATAAATGTTTGAAGATAGCTTTACCAGATTTAGCACTAACAGCTTGGGCACCATTATGTGTAATTACGAAATTATCGTCATTATCCAAACCTAATTGAGTTAGGAGATTAGCGACGCCACTTAATGGACGACCTGTACATAAGACAACATAAATGCCATCAGCTCTTGCTTTTTTTAAGACTTCGATTGTCTTAGGTGAAAGATTTTTAGCGTCATCAACTAGTGTTCCGTCGATATCAGTTGCGATCATTTTAATTTTACTCATGGTTAATTTCATCCTTTATTTTTTGATTAATGTGTCATTTTTTAGATAACTCTGAAACTCAGAATATATTGGACCGAATAATTCCAATTGCTGTTCAGATGATTTCATTTCTTTTGGAAAGAAGAAACGTTCATCGCCAGAGACTTTACCAGAAATAGCGGCTACTAAATTACTTACTTGCGACAATTCAACCAATAAGCCATCTTTTTGCATAAGTTCTATTTGAGTGCGATGCTTATTTTGCGATGGTGAATAAGTGTCGTAAGGCAAGTCAAAACTATCATTGGTAGCTGTATAATATTCACTATCAAATCCGGCATCAGCCACTAATTTTCGAAGAGTAGGGAGTAAGTAACGAGTATCTTCGCTTACTCTTACAGATTTGAAAGGTTTGCGATTTAAGAATCGATCTGCCAGATCACTCAAAATTTTATCATCACTATCTTGCCAAAGGGAAAAGTAAGAATTTAAAACACCATCATCAAGTTTCAAGTAGTCTGATAAACTAAAATCACCTTCAAAAAATGGAAAGAGTAGATTAGTTGGACCGAGACAATTTGTTTTACCATTTTTATAAAGATATTTGGCACGTTTTAATAAGTGACTCAGAATAACTTCAATTGAGCGTGATACAGGGTGGAAATACACTTGTTGATACATTTGGAAACGACTAACGATGTAATCTTCAACAGCGTGCATACCACTCATATCAAAGCTAATTCCATCAGAGTATGGTTTCATAACCCTTAAAATTCTAGTTAGATCAAAAGTTCCGTAATTTGTACCAGTGAAATAAGAATCTCTTAAAAGGTAGTCCATTCGATCAGCATCAATTTGACTAGAAATCATTTGAACGACTTGAGGATTAGGGTAGCTTTTTTCAATAACGCTCGCAACTTTTTCTGGGAAATCAGGAGCTACTTTGCGTAAAACAGCATTAACTTCAGAGTGAGATGAAGTAATAATTTCAGTCGTCATTTTTTCATGATTGGTATGAAAAATATGTTCAAAAGTATGTGAATAAGCACCATGACCAACATCATGTAAAAGTGCTGCACATAAGGCGACTAATCTTTCATCATCATCCCAAAGTCCATCACCTTTTTCTTTTGAAGGGTAGTTACGTTGAAATAAATCACAAATTTTGCGAGTAATTTCGTAAACACCGACAGAATGGGTAAAACGAGAATGTTCAGCACCATGAAATACATAGTTTGCGACTCCTAATTGTCGAATGCGGCGTAAACGTTGAAATTCTCTAGTATTAATTAAATCTAAAATAACTTGGTGTTGAATGTAAATGTAATTATGGATTGGGTCACGAAGAACTTTCTCCATAGGTAACATTTGATGTTTGTAATCGGAAATCAAAAATTCCCCTCCTAGGTTCCAAATATAATGTAATGGATTTCAATATTAATACTAGCATAAAATACTAATTTAAATCAGATTAATGCCATTTAAATTGAAAAAAAATAATATCTAAGCTATAATATATTTGTAAATATAGGTATTTGCAGACGAAACCTACTCCCAACCTTGCCGTCGATAGAAAGGAAAAACATGAAAATTACTGTTTTGCAACACACTCCTAATGAAGGCTTAGGCATGATTAGAGATTATGCTCATTTGCATAAGCATGAGTTATATGTTTATCATCCTTATCAATTTGGAATTTTGCCACAAGCAAACGAGATTGACTTTTTAATAATTTTAGGTGGACCTATGAGTCCTAATGATGATTTAGATTGGATTGTGCAAGAAAGAAAAATAATTACAGAACTGTTAGCTAGAAAGAAGCCAATTATTGGATTCTGTTATGGGGCACAACAAATTGCTAAAACTTTGGGGTATAAAGTAACTAAATCACCATACAAGGAAGTTGGTTGGGCAAAAGTTTATCGACAATGTGATATTAATTTAGAATTACCTGACAGTTTTACTGCATTTCATTGGCATGAGGAAATGTTTGAGGTACCACAAGAAGCTAAATTGCTATTTAGCAGCGATTTAGTTAAAAATCAAGGTTTTATATTAGGAGATAATGTAGTCGGTCTGCAATTTCATTTTGAACAAGATGAAGATTCTGTGCGAGAAGTAGCTTTGAATGATGGTAATTATGCACTACAAAATAATGCATTACATCAAACTCCAGAAGATATAATAAAACATGGAGTACCTAAGGAAAATAAAGAAATTTTGTTTAAATTACTGGACTATTTATTAGTTTAAGATAGAAAATAAAGGGCAATTTAACTTCTATTTTGGAAGTGTTAGTTGTCTTTTTTGAATGTAATCACAAAATATATAAATTAACTTTGAAGGAAGGATCATATGGAATTAAAGAACGGAACACCTATTGTTGTAAAAGTGGAAACAATTCGTAAACAAGATGGTGAAGTATCCAAGTATACTGAGACTTTTAATGGACAATATGTAAAAATGGGATCAAATATTTATTTGCGCTATCAAGAAAAACATGATCAACATGAGGATGCAACAGTAACCTTTAAGATCACTGATGATGGTGAAGTTCAATTAAATCGTCAACAAGGCGAGATGAAGATGCGCTTGTATTTTGCTAGTCAAAAGAGAGTATCAACCACATATAAAACACCATATGGGGTAATCCCAATTGAAACTTTGACCAATAAAATCAATATTTCCAAGAAAGATATGCCAATTTCTGCTAAAGTAGAAGTAGATTATTTACTATATTCCCAAGAAAAAATTGTTGGGGAATACAAAATTAGATTGCAATTTACTGCTTAATATTGTAGTATGAAGAGTAAACTGTTTGAAAGGACGTGTACCAGTTTGGAGCTTGAAAAATTCAAAGATGCAAATAAAGATGAATTGTCTATGATTGAAGTAGCCCACGAGATTCTACATCAACGTGGTGAAACAATGGCATTTGCTGATTTAACTAACGAAATCCAAGTCTATCTTGGTAAGTCTGATGAAGAGATTCGTGACCGTCTAGCACAATTCTATACAGATTTGAATATTGATGGTAGCTTCATTTCATTAGGGGATAATGTTTGGGGGTTACGTTCATGGTATCCATATGATTCCATTGACGAAGCACTCGTTCATGGCGAAGACGAAGAAGACGAGGAACGTCCACGTAAGAAACGTAAGAAAGTTAACGCCTTCTTGGCCGATGTTTCTGATGATGATGATGTTATCGACTATGATGACGATGATCCAGAAGATGAAGATCTTGACAATGATTATGATGATGAAGATGATGACGACGATGAAGGTAGTCATGAATTAAAACAATATACTAAAGATTTAGATGATATTGATGATGGCGATGATCCAGAAGATGAATTAGCTGACGGAATTGAAGGTCAATTAACAGAATTTTCTGACGCAGATCTTGATGAAGAAAATCAAGATTAAGATTTAATTCTTGACGTGTGCCTAAAGAGTATGTAGAATACAATACGGGCACTTCATATGAGTTATGAAGTAAAGAACGGATAATAAGGCTCCCTATTCAAAGATAAGCGAATAGGGAGTTTCTTGTTTTTGTGATAGTCCTTAAATAATTAATTTAACACAAGGAGAGTTATAATGACCAAGTATATTTTTGTTACTGGTGGTGTTGTTTCCTCATTAGGTAAAGGAATCGTAGCTGCATCACTCGGACGTTTGTTGAAGAATCGTGGCTTAAAAGTTACAATTCAAAAGTTTGACCCTTATATCAACGTAGATCCAGGGACAATGAGTCCATATCAACATGGAGAAGTTTTCGTGACAGATGACGGTACAGAAACGGATTTAGACCTTGGTCACTATGAACGTTTTATTGATATTAACTTAAACAAGTATTCTAATGTAACAACAGGTAAGATTTATTCTGAAGTGTTGAAGAAAGAACGTCGTGGCGATTACTTAGGTGCAACTGTTCAAGTTATTCCACATATCACTAACATGATTAAAGAAAAAATCATGCGTGCAGGTACAATCACAGATGCTGATGTAGTAATTACAGAAGTTGGTGGTACTGTTGGTGATATTGAATCATTACCATTCTTGGAAGCTTTACGTCAAATGAAGTCTGAAGTAGGTAGTGAAAATGTAGTTTACATCCACACAACACTTGTACCTTACTTACATGCTGCTGGAGAAATGAAGACTAAGCCAACACAACATAGTGTTAAGGAATTACGTGGTTTAGGAATTCAACCAAATATTTTAGTTGTACGTACTGAAAAGCCAATTTCTCAAAGCATGCGTAATAAGATTGCTAACTTCTGTGACGTTGAACCAGAAGCAGTAATTGAATCTATGGACGTAGATACACTCTACTCAATTCCATTGAATCTACAAGCTCAAAACATGGATGAAATTGTATGTAAGAAATTACACTTAGATACACCAGCTGCAGATATGACTGAATGGGCTGCTTTACGTGATAAAGTTAAGAATCTTTCAGGTGAAGTTAAGATTGCTTTGGTTGGTAAGTATGTTCAATTACCAGATGCTTACATTTCTGTTAACGAAGCATTGAAACATGCTGGATACACAATTGACGCTAACGTTAAGATTGATTACTTCGATTCTGAAAAGTTAACTGCTGAAAATGTTGCTGATGAATTGAAGAGTTATGATGGTGTCATTGTTCCTGGTGGCTTTGGCGATAGAGGTCTTGAAGGTATGATTCAAGCAATTCGCTATGCTCGTGAAAATGATGTACCTTACTTAGGTATTTGCTTAGGTATGCAAATGGCATGTATCGAATTTGCTCGTGATGTTGCTGGTATTGAAGATGCAACAACTGGCGAAGTAAATCCAAAGGCTGCTAATAAGATTATTGACTTGATGGCTGATCAAGAAGATGTTGAAAACATGGGTGGAACACAACGTTTAGGTCTATACCCATGCAAGTTGAAAGCAGGTTCTGTTGCTTCTGCTGCATACGGTAACCAAGATGTAATTCAAGAACGTCACCGTCACCGTTATGAATTTAACAACAAGTATCGCGATGAATTGGCAGCTAAAGGTTTAGTATTCTCTGGTACTTCTCCAGACAACCGTTTAGTTGAAGTTGTTGAAATTCCAGAAAACAAATTCTTTGTTGCTGCACAATACCATCCAGAATTCTTATCACGTCCACAACGTCCAGAAGGTCTATTCCAAGCATTTATTAATGCTAGTGCTGGTAAGTAATATTGATTTAAAGGCAATATATCTGTATTTGATTATGGATATATTGTTTTTTATTATCCAATTCTGTAAATTGTGCTATGATTAAATTGTATAGAATTGGAGGTAGGGAAAATGGTAGCTAGAGAGTTAAGTCCATTTGCAAAATCAATCATTGAATATCAAGAAAAAAATCATTTAACAGATGCTGATTTTTCTTTGGAAAGTCATCGCTCAGTTGAAAGAATCCATGCCTTGAAGACAATGGAAGCTGAACCTACTAACGATGAGTATCGCGAAATTACAGCAGTCATTAATGGACAAAAGCTGGATTAAAAATAGATAGAGACTACTTTCGAATCTGTTGATGATTTGGAAGTAGTTTTTTAATATATTGTTATATATGTAATAATTATTCCAGTAATATTAGTTATTGTTAAATATTAATGAAAACGCCGTATTATCGTTGAAAACAGAGCGTTAATCTTGTAAGATAAAGAGAAGAGTACGCTCTGTGCATCATGAAGCTTTATAGTGATTAAGGATGCACCATTTAATGATATTAAATTAGATAGAGGATAGATAAATAAATGAAAAAAATGATTGTTAAAGGTAAGCAGACCTTATCTGGAGAAGTAACTGTTGGAGGTGCTAAAAATAGTACAGTGGCACTAATTCCAGCAGCTATTTTGGCGGACACAGTTGTAAGATTTGATAGTGTACCGGATATTTTAGATGTACATAATTTGATGATTATTTTAAAGTCTATGAATGTTTCTTCCCATTTTGGACATGGGGAATTGATGATAGATCCTACTGAAATCAAGAAAGCTCCACTTCCTGGTAAAGCTATTAGAAGTTTGCGAGCTTCTTATTATTTCATGGGAGCTTTGTTAGGTAGATTTGGTGAAGCAATTGTTGATTTTCCTGGTGGCGATAATATTGGTCCACGTCCTATTGATCAACATATTAAAGGCTTCGAAGCTTTAGGTGCAAAAGTTGTAGAAGAAAAAGATAAAGTATATATCAAGACTGGTCCTGAAGGTTTGAAGGGTGCAAGAATCTTCTTTGACTTAGTTTCAGTAGGGGCTACAGTTAACGTCTTATTAGCAGCAGTTAAAGCTAAAGGAACTACAATTATTGAAAATGCAGCTAAAGAACCTGAAATTGTCGACTTAGCTACATTTTTAAATAATATGGGAGCTCGAATTCGTGGAGCTGGTACAGATGTTATTAGAATTGAGGGTGTAGATGAATTAAGAGCTACAAATACTCATACAATTATTCCTGATAGAATTGAAGCAGGTACATACTTAGCATTTGCAGCAGCAAACGGTAACGGTGTATTAGTAAAAAATGTTATTACAGAACATTTAGATCCATTCATCGCCAAGTTACAAGAAATGGGTGTACGTTTAGAAATTCATGAAGATAGCATCTATGTTCCTGGTGGCGATTTATTAGTCCCTGTCACAGTTAAAACAGCTCCTTTCCCAGGTTTTGCGACAGATTTGCAACAACCACTAACTCCACTATTATTAAAAGCACAAGGTAGTTCTAGAATTATTGATACATTATATCCTGAACGAGTTAAACATATTCCTGAAATGCGTAAAATGGGTGCAAAGATTTCTAGTAAAGATGGAATTATTACTGTTAAGAGATCTAAAGACTTACTAGGAACAACAGTTGAAGCTAGCGAAATTAGAGCTGGAGTATCACTACTAGGTTTAGCATTAATGGCAGAAGGAACAACTGTGATCACAAAGGCTGATAATATTTTACGTGGTTATGACAGAATAGTAGATAAATTAAAAGGTCTGTCTGTAAAAGTAGAAATTATTACAGATAACCGAGAATAGGGGAAATGTAATGGCGACATCTGAAAATAAAGATATCAAAGAATTAACAATTGCTGAATTGGAAAACATGACGCTAAAGGAAATTTATAATTACGCAAGAATTTATAAAATTCCTTACTATAGCAAAATGAATAAAAAAGAATTATCTTTAGCGGTAATTCGAGCACAAGCAAATAAAAATGGTTTCTACATGAAAGGAATTTTAGAAATAGTTCCTAATCAAGATGGTTATGGATTCTTGAGACCTATCAATTATGGACCATCACAAGAGGATATCTATATTTCAGCATCACAGATTAGACGATTTGGTTTAAGAAATGGTGATGAAGTTGCAGGGACAGCTCGCCCACCTCGACAAGGCGAAAAATTTTATGGAATTTTACACGTTGATTCTGTAAATAATAAGGATCCTGAAGAAGCCAAGAAACGCGATCATTTTCCAGCTTTAACGCCAATTTATCCAGATAAACAGATAGAATTGGAAACAATTAAGGGACAATTATCTACACGTGTGATAGATTTATTTGCACCAATTGGATTTGGTCAACGTGGTTTAATTGTTGCGCCACCTAAAGCTGGAAAGACTAGTTTGTTAAAAGCAATTGCCAAAGGAATTTCTGCAAATTACCCAGATGCGAAATTGTTATTATTACTAATTGATGAACGTCCAGAAGAAGTTACAGATTTAGAAAGAACAGTTAACGGTGAAGTTGTTTACTCAACTTTTGACCAACGTCCTGAAAATCACGTACGAGTAGCTGAATTGTTACTAGAAAGAGCGATGAGATTAGTCGAAGATAAACAAGATGTAATTATTTTGTTAGATTCTTTAACTCGTTTAGCTAGAGCTTATAATTTAGTTGTTCCACCAAGTGGACGAACATTATCTGGTGGTATTGATCCGGCAGCCTTATATAAGCCGAAGAAATTCTTTGGAGCAGCACGTAATATTGAAGAAGGCGGAAGTTTGACGATCTTAGCGACTGCATTAGTAGATACTGGTTCTCGTATGGATGATGTTATCTATGAAGAATTTAAGGGAACTGGTAACCAAGAACTTCACTTATCACGTGAATTGGCAGAAAGAAGAGTCTTTCCTGCAGTTGATATAAAGCGTTCAGGAACAAGAAAAGAAGAATTATTATTATCACAAGAGAAATTGGATGCATTATGGAAATTGCGTAAAAACTTGAGTAATGATTTAGTTTCTGACACTGAACAGGTGCTACAACTTTTACGTAATTCGCAAGATAATACTGAATTTTGTGGTAAAATTGAAAAAATGATGAAATAAAAAATTTATTGCAGAATGTTTTGAAACATGTTATTATGTTTCTTGTTGTAATACACAGAATAACTCTGACTCAGCAAATGACTCAGGGCAAAGGAGCGAAATGAAATGAAACAAGGAATTCATCCAGATTACCATGAAGTTGTTTTCATGGACTCTGCAACAGGTTATAAATTCTTATCAGGTTCTACAAAGACATCTGAAGAAACAATCGAATGGGAAGATGGCAACACATATCCATTGATCCGTGTTGAAATCTCTAGTGATTCACACCCATTCTACACAGGTCGTCAAAAGTTTACACAAGCAGACGGACGTGTGGATCGTTTCAACAAGAAATACGGTTTCACAAACTAAGATTGTGGATAACTTGTCAAAATCTGTTACTTGCCTCATAATTGAGGTGGGTAGCAGTTTTTTTTGTGAGGTGAATTATAATATGAAAAAATTTAATTGGTCATTTGACATAATTATGCTAATATTTATTGAAATTTCAATGCTGGTATCATTAGTTTCAAGTTTTATTGAACATAAAAGTATGTTATACATAGCAGAAACAATTGCAGGGATTTTACTAGCTTTGGCTCCTGTGATTGCCTCAAGCCTTTTTAGATTTAACTTGCCTAAATTCCTAAATGCGTTTTATTTATTATTTATATATGGTTCAGTTTATCTAGGTACATTGTTACATTTTTATAGCGTACCTTATTGGGATAAGGGACTTCATTTAATAAGTGGAGCTTTATTGGCTAGTTTTGGATTTTCACTATATGGCATGATTGTTCCTAAGCACTTAAGAGAACATATGCCAGCTGGATTCTTAGTACTTTATGCATTATCGTTTGCAATTTTTTGTGGAGTGTGTTGGGAATTTTATGAGTTTACTTGCGATGGTTTATTTGGAATGAACTTACAGCGTTATGCTAGCAGTGCAGGAAAAGCTTTTGTAGGTCGAGTAGCATTGATGGATACTATGGGAGATCTAATTGCTGATACTATCGGTGCAGGATTGCTATGTATTTATGCATATTTTAATATTAAACGTTCATCACGATGGTTACAGGGATTTTATTTTCATAAATCATTTAGATTCTAATAAAGACAGCTAAAATTTTGAGTTTTAGCTGTCTTTATTTTTATTCCAAAATGTAGATAAGTTTTGTTCAAGTTCATATTGATTGTGAATAATCTGTGCATATTTCCAATGTGGTGGGAAAAATTTCGCATATCTAGAAGTAGCAAAACGATTGTCTATTAAAAGGACCGCACCTACATCAGTAGAACTTCGGATAACACGACCAGCAGCCTGGAAAATATTATTAAGTCCAGGAAGTTGATAAGCATATTGAAATCCATCTTTTTGTTTATTATTGAAGTAACTTTGGAGTTCATTAGTTTCTTTACTTAATTTTGGAAGTCCCACACTAACTATTGCTACACCGCTTAGACGATTACCTTTTAAATCAATTCCTTCTGAAAAACTACCACCTAATACAGCAAAACCGACTAAAATTTTAGTTGGATTTTCAATGAAATAATTCAAAAAATCTTCCTGTTGTTCTCTAGTCATATCGTTTTCTTGAATTACAGTGTCAATATGTGGATAAGCTTGATTAAATGCCACAACTACCTGCTTCAAAAAAGTATAAGATGGTAAGAAAATCAGATAATTCCCTTGCTTAGTAGCAATCATAGTGTGAATAGCATCAATAATTTTTCCAAGACTTTGCTGCCTTTGTTGATAAGTAACAGGAATATAAGATGTTATTAACAAGTTAAGATTACTTTCATCGAAAGGTGAGGATAGCTGGTATAACAAACTGTTATCAATTAATCCAAACATTTCTTGGTAGTAATTTAATGGTGACAAAGTCGCTGAAAAAAGAACAGCACTACCTCCCAAGTTAAGGCTATTAGCAATCAATTCACTAGAATCTAAGCAAAACACCCTAATTAGTAACTCAGAATTTTCAGTAATAAATAAATGTGTTCTAAAGCTATTATTGTAATAATCACTAATCTTAACAAAGGCATAAGCGGCGAAGAAAAATTCCAGTAAGTCATCTTTAAGAGAAAAATGTGGATTTTCTGCCAGCCAATCAGTAGTAAAATCACAAAAATACATTATTTTTTTTGTCAGTGAGGCAAGTTTTTCCTCAATTATTACGTCAGCTTGTTGATAATTAACTAAGGGTTCCTTAATCAAATCAAAATCATTTAAAAGAGTATTTAGCTTATCCACAATCTTTTGGGGTGGATGTGGCAGCGTTTGGAGTTTGTCTAATAAATCCTTGATTTGTTGTGAAGAAATTTCTTTAGTATACATATCTCGAGAACGACTAACTAGATTATGAGCCTCATCTAACAAAAAAGTATAATCATAGTTTCTTTCTGTAAAGAATCGTTGTAACTTAACTAAAGGATCAAAAAGGTAGTTATAATCGCATATTACTACATCACAAGAATTACTAATATCTAGAGAAAATTCAAAAGGATCAAGCATATGTTTCTTAGCATAATTTTCCACAATTTTCCGGGTAATCACTTTTTCATTGGTTAAAATATCTATCAAAGCTGGTCGTAGGCGATCATAATAACCCAAGTAATAAGGATTTTCATCGTCTGCCAAATCTAATTCTTCAGGAAATGTAATTTGCTCTTTAGAAGTTAGGGTAATTGCAGTAATAGAAAGTCCATGTTTTACCAATAACTGTAAAGTTTCTTCAGCTACTTTGCGAGTACTTTGTTTAGCAGTTAAGTAGAATATTTTTTGACATTTTTTAGTACCTAAAGCCTTGACTGCAGGAAAAATAGTTGAAATAGTTTTCCCGGTTCCAGTAGGGGCTTCAACTAATAATTTTTTATTTAAAGCTATTGTTTTATAAACTGCAGCAGCAAATTCATGTTGATTTTTCCTATAAGATGAAAATGGAAAATCCAATTTGTTAATAGAATGATCGCGTTCTTTTTGGAGTTGATGCTGGAGTTTTATCCAATCTGTAAATTCTGTAATAATGTTATTAAAGAAATTTTGAGCATCAGCCTGATTAATAACCTGAGTTTCTTCAGAAATTGTATTATCAGTAGTCTGTACATAAATTAGTTTAAGAGCTAATTCTGGTAGTTGTTCTTGTTCCATAATTATATGAGCGTAAATTTTAGCTTGAGCCCAATAAAGTTCGAGAGTATTAGGAGCTAATTCTGAAAATTGTGGACTAGAAGTTTTTATTTCAATAACCTGTTGTGGTTGGTTATCAATGTATTTAATTCCATCAGCTCTGCCATGAATAATCCAAGTTTCACCATCAATGTCTAATTCTTTTTTTAACGCAATTTCTGATTTTGTATCATTAGAAAATTTTTTCTGTAATCGTTGATGAATACTAATTCCATCTAGCGCAGTATTTTGTGAATTAGTATCAGATGTTAAGTTTCCTTTTTTTAGGATAAATTCGACTAATTTTCTGACCCCAATAGAAGTTGTCATAAAAAATCCTCTTTTCTGTAATTATAAAAATAAATAATGATATCATAAAAAATATTTTAATAAATA